>Ga0268255_10001585_pt1 | contig 13104 bp, 11 predicted proteins | sample AgamicOrMarz_FD_200256 | JGI IMG/M metagenome (GOLD analysis project Ga0268255, IMG submission 200256) | Agave microbial communities from Guanajuato, Mexico - Or.Ma.rz (v2) (version 3) | ecosystem: Host-associated > Plants > Phyllosphere > Phylloplane/Leaf | place: Guanajuato, Mexico...
TGTCTTTACTCACAAGTGCGGTTAGTGTTGTGACTACGGCAGGCATGTCTGGCCGTTTTGGATTTACTGCCTCTGCTGTTTGTAGTGTGACTGACACACCTCCGACATTATTGGTGTGTATGAACCAATCTGCGAGTTCACATGCACATTTCCTAGATAACAAAATCTTAACTGTGAATGTTTTAGGCGCACACCACGAACATATTTCAAAAGCATTTTCATCTAAGCTGACTCCAGAAGAGCGCTTTAAACATGGCGAATGGATTGAGTTAGAAACAGGTTCACCTGTGTTAGAAGATGCTTTGGTGAGTTTCGATTGTGAGATTGAACAAATTCAACAAGTCGGTACACACACCATTTTGATTTGTCCGATTGTGGCGATTAAACAAAGCCAGCATGACCAAAGCTTGGTTTATTTTAATCGTGCTTATCACCAAGTGGGGCAGACCGAGATTGTCTAAACCGACTTTGTATAATATTTAAAATAATAATTTAATAAATCTAAAAAATAACAATAAATTTAATAACTTACGTAATTTTTAATATTGACATGAGTAGTCTCCCGAATTATTCTCGCCTGCTTGCCACTATGGTAGGACGAGAGGGAGACACCTTGTGTGTACTGGTTCTTGGGACAGTCTGTCAACTTTCTTTCGTCTTACCGCCATTACTTGATATTTATAAAATGTAATTAAATATAATATATAAAATAATAATTAAGTTAATCTAATGAAAAACAATAATAAATTTAAATACTTGTCATAAAAGCTACATTGACACCTCTAAACTCTCAGATTATGCTTGGCGTGCTGGCCACATTGCCAGTCGGTTTTAGCAGACCGTTCTTTGAGGACATTGAAAAAACTCGTTTTTTTGATGTAGACCCACTCGTCTCCCTTTTTGTAGAGGTAGGACGGAAGGGGGACACCTTCGGGTGTGCTGGGTTCTCAAAGCCAGTCTGCTAACCCTCTTTCGTTCTGCCACCATAATTCCAAATGAATGCTTTGGCAGAACTCCCAAAATCAGGAGTTGGCTATGCACATCCATCATTTCTTGGCACTCATTGCCAAAAGCTATAACGACACAGCTTAAAAAATTAAAGCAGCTTGAACGCCATAAGGTTTTCAGCCTTTAAGTCATTTTTACTTAAAACTTAGCAACAACAAACTTGAGATGTGCCAAGCACCGTCTTGCGGCTTTGCTGTGCCTTTTTTTCTCCCAGAAAGGGTACAGGCTTTTTATCTCATTTAGAAACAACAAGAATTTATAACGGTAAACCTATGCAAACTTTAGAAACGACTTCAAAAAAATTAAAAGTAATACATACCGCCATACATCTGTTTAATATCTATGGCTTTCACAACACAGGCATCGACCTGATTGCCAAAGAAACTAAAATTCCAAAAGCCACGCTTTATAACTACTTTCACTCAAAAGGACGCCTTATAGAATCGTGCATAAGCTTTCAAAAAAGCCGACTGAAAGAAGAAGTGCTGGCAATTGTCTACTCACACCGCTACCCAAAACCAAGCGATAAACTCAAAGAAATTGTGCGTTTACATGCCGATGTAAATAGCCTTTACCACCTTTTGTTTAAAGCCATTTTTGAAATAAAACAGCTTTATCCAACGGCTTACCGCATGGCAATTGAATATCGAAAATGGCTACTTCGAGAGCTTTTTGATTTGCTCTTTAGTCTGGAAACCAAAGCATTTAACCCCGATGCCAACATGGTTTTAAACCTAATTGATGGCTTGATGCTACAGGTTTTGAGCTCTAACAGTTTGGATGAAAGAGAAGTGGTGTTGGAGTGGTTTTGGGGGAGGGGGTAATAATAAAATAATATACGGTGACTATACTTAAGGTTATTCAATAAAATTTTATTTTCATGCTAATATTTACTCGCTAAGGGTGTATGAAATATATTTATATATTGTTTTATATATTAATTTGAGAGTTATTGTTTGGGTTGGGATATATTAATAATGAAATTATTTATAAAAATTATTTTATCCTTAGTAGCTGTTTTTCTTATTCTATTAATTTTAACTTCATCTTTTAACCTGCAATCAAAAGTTTTTAAATTATTTCATCCTGATTGGGTTGAAGTAAAAGATTATAAAATTTTAGATTATAACGTTTACTGCTCAAGTAAACCATGGCGACGAGGAATGGATAGGAATGCTCGTGGAGATATAAAGTATCAATATACATATCGAAATACTACTTATACATCAGAAAAAGAAGATTTTTTGGTTGTGTATAGACTATTTATCTCTGAAAATTGTGATGAGATGAAAGAGCAAAACATATCTATATTTAATAAGATAAAGAAAAATAATGAATTAAAAGCTTTTATTTCACCAGATACAAAAAAATCAAAAATATTAATAACCAAAAAAGGTTTATTATTTAGAAACTCATGGATGATAAACCTTTTTTTAGAGATTCAGTTAATATTTTTAGTCTTGATTGGGTTAATTATATATTTGGTTATCACTTCTAAAAAATAATAGAGGAGTAATATAGTGTATAATTATTTTTCATTTACTAAAAATTAAACTATTATATTTTTGAGTTATGAATAAATTTTTCTATAGCAATCTCACTCTTGTATTATTTTTACTTTTTTTAATTTTTTTATGCACAAGCATTCCTGCGGCTAATTTAAAAATCTTTAATGTAACTCACCCCAATTGGGTGCAGTTAGAAAAATTTCATATATTAAAATATGAAATTAAGTGCTCAAGTCCTTGGGGACGAGGCGGGGACAAAATGGCAAATCTAGCAGTTTCATATCACTATAATTATGGAAATAAAAGCTATCTTCAACAAGACCAAGTTTTTTATAGAATATATAAAACATATATTTTTGAACGTTGTAATTCTTTTAAAGAAAAGAATAAACAGCTTTTTAATAAGGCTGTAAAAGATCAGACAATAAAATTATTCATAAATAAGAACTCCCCCAATAAAGCTAAGTTATTTCTCACAAATAAAGAATTTAACTATAGATTAGCTTGGTTAAGTATCTTCTTCTCAGAAATACAAGGAATTTTATTAACATTAATTGCAGTAATTGCTATTTATACTATTTTTATTTTATTTTTAAGGAGGTGATTTTATAAGAATTTGGATTTAAAAAATAAAAGAAGTTTATATTTGAAGAAATAAAAGTAGGTCGAAATTAATTTTATTTTCTAATTATTGAAAGTGTTGTTAATAAAAAAGGTTTAATATACAGAGTGTGCTGAATAATAAACCTTTTTTTATATAATAGTTTAATTTTGTATTAATAATAAATTATAAAATTAAGCTAGCTAAATTTTATTATAATTTAATGAAATTGTTCTAAAGCTTCTTTTGCTGGTTCATATCCATTGTCGGCAGCTTTTTGGAACCAAAATTTCGCTTTCTCATAATCTGAGTAAACATTAGCATACATATAGGCGAGGTTGTTTTGAGCCTCAGGTACGCCTTTTTCTGCTACCTTTGTATATAACTCTAGAGCTTTTTCATTATCTTGTTTAATAAGAGTGCCATCAGAATAAATATTTGCTAAATTATATTGAGCTTCAGAAAGATTTTGATCCGCAGCTTTCTTATATAATTCTAAAGCTAAGTTAATATCTTTTTTTATTCCATTCCCTGAAAGATAAGCATTTGCTAAATTATATTGAGCTTTAGCGTATCCTTGATCAGAAGATAATTTATAAAATTCTAAAGCTTTTGATCTATCTTTATTTACATAATAGCCATTATCGTACATCAAACCCAAATTATATTGAGCTTCTGGAAAATTGTTTTTAGCAGCTTTCTCATACCAATAGTAAGCTTTTTCTTCATTTTTCGAGATGCCTATTCCTTTAGAATACATTCCTGCTAAATCATTTTGTGCAATAGGTAAGCCTTTTTCAGCTGCCATTTGGAAATAAGAAAAAGCTTTTTGATAGTCTTTAGGAGCATCTTTACCTAAGAAATATTTACCGCCTTGTTCATATAATTGGCTTGCTTCACTTTGAGTCTTATTTTGTGGGGGAATAGGTTCTGAGCAGCCTGCACTACCTAATAAAAATATACTTATGAGGCTAGAAATCATTAAATACTTTAAATTCATAATATATCTCTTTTAAATTAATCTGCTCCGACTATATGCCATTCTAGCATTGGATCTCTTTTGATCGCCTCTTGCTTTTCTTTTTCTGCTGCTTTTGTTTCAAGTTCATCTACCATATCTATTGCATCAAGAACACCTTGAGCTGTCTGGATGGCAGTATTTGTTTTTCCAACCGTATTTCCTAACTCTTCTCCTTTGCCTTTTAACCAGTATTTCACACCTATTGCTGCACCAGCACAGGTGAGACCAACAACTGTAGCTTTTCTAGGATCTAATCGTTTTAGTGCTACTTTTGCGCATTTTCCAGCAGCAGCAAGCCCAGCTACTTCACCTGTCTTTTCTCCAGCTTTAGATAACACTAATGTAGAAGATTTTGTTGCAAGGGCTTCAGGGTTTCTATCGACAATAGCTAAAGTTAACTCTACTCCGTCTCCAAAGTTACCTGCTTTTGATCCTAATTTATCAATCTTAGTACCGAATTTTTTAGTATCGAATACTTTTGTATACTGATTACCTTTAAAATTTTCTTTATAAAATCGAAATTCCTTAGCTTTTTCCAACCTTTCTTTACTAAACAAAGGCGTATTTTTTGAGTGGATAAGACCCCATCTAAAATTGTAATTATCTACAACGGAGGTTCCATCTTTTAAATACCCTAATACATCTGAAGTTTTAGCAGCTACATTACCAGCAGTTTCGAGATGTTCTCTAGTAAAAACTGAAACAGGCCTACCATTCTGGTTTACTTTCTGTTGTAAATCTTTCTGTTCATTTGCCATCTTTATCACTCACAATACTTTTTGAATATTCAATTATTTATGATAGTTACTTCTTAAATAATCGCCTTTCTCATCTGTTTCTTGTAATAAATCGATTTCTTTTAAAATTTTAGGGCTTACTAAAATTATCTCTCTTACTAAGTTATTTTCTATTCTTAGTATTGGTTTAAATTCATTAGTAATTAAACTTTTAACGGATAGGATTGGAAAGTCATCTTTAGGACATACAAATACTGCTTCACCATCATTATTTGTTCTACATTCCATAAGAGTTTTATTATTATCATTACTTAAGTTAAATTCTAAATTTGGTATAGGATCTCCTACAAAATCCAGGAATTTAATATAAGTATTATCCTCAATAGTTCCACCAAAACGGCTAATATAATAGTGCCATTCATCGCCACCAATTAGAACTTTAACTTTTTCCTGTTCTTGTGATCTGATACGTCCAGTCCTACCATACTGGTCAAGAAAGCCAGTTTTTACTTGTCCATTTGAATGTAAAACAGAATATTTAATATTTGTTGTATCTGGAAATAGATTATAAACATCTAATTTATTGCTAAAAGGAGATTGAACATTAGGGATTTCGGGTAAAGAATAATTAGCTTTTTCACCGCCTTTAAAAAGATGTTGTCCAGCTTTCGGCTCAAATTTTCCTGGTGTAATCAGGGTAATACCATCTTTATTAATAATAATTTGAGAACCACCAGCCATCAATAACCTCAATTTTTATAAAAAAATATTCAGAATTTTGTATGGATATAGCCTAAAATAAATGTATATCAAATGTCTCGTTATTTTACGTAAAATATGACTTTCATCTTAGCTATTCAATTAAACGATAGCATTATCGTTGCAGCTGATACTAAAAGAGTAGCTGTAAATGAAACCTTAGATGTTGAACTTTCTACTACACATTACTCGAAGTTATATGCTTGGGAGCAAGGTATTATTACTGGTACGGGCGAATCAAGAGTAGTTCAGCAATCTGTTGATATATTTAAAAATATAGCAAAATCTAAATTAAGAAATTTACCTGAATGTTTAGATATTTCTAAGAGAATACGAACCTTAGAGTTAGGTCAAAACCTTGATCAGGTTCATAATGGAAAACTACTTTGCTCTAGTTATAGTCAATCTGGCGCGCAATTATATAAAATTGAAAGATTTGATAAAACTTCTCAGCATACGCTGCAAAAAGTTTCTCCCATGGAGATTATTATTTGGTTGTTTCATCCTAATGTAGATTTGATTGCAGATAATTTGAATAGCCTATATTTTGACCTTAAAGATTGTTCTTATTTTTCAAATCAAGTTGATTGGATCAATTATTATATCAATAGGCTTACACCAATTTTTCAAAAACAGAGTGAAGTTGATCCATTTATGAGTCAAAGTTTTGATATCTTTTTTCAAACAAAAGATGAGCATTTCTTTGGGCATATTCCTAATACACAAAATATTTCTTTAAGTTTTCAATAAGAATAGCTATATGAAATAGATGTAAAAAAAATCGAAATAAAGCTAAATTTTACGATGGCTATTACCTTAGGCATAGTCATAAAATTACTGGCTTAAGACATCACTGGTTTGATAAAAAGTTACACGTATTTTATAAAGAACTTTCATATTCCACATACCCATCCTCAATCGCAGGAATAATCTCTACAAACTCAAAGTAGGGCATTGTACAAAACTCAGTGTCTCGAATCGTATCTTCCTAAGGTCCGCAAAATCACCGATAAGATGTTCTACATCAGCGAATAGGCCAATCATTGTTCCTGCAATCTTATCAATTCCTCTCATTGATCAAACCTGTTTTTAGCTTTTGGTGCTTTGCATAACGTCAATACTTCTCTGAATATCAGTAGATCAAAAGTTTAAATGTTTCATTTTTGACCTGTTGAAATAAACAAAATTTCTCTGCAAAATTTAAATAATAAAATTATGCATTAGTTAGAAATTATTAATATTTATCATATAAATTAATAGGATATTTTTTCTTATAAAATGTAGTTGTCATACATTTTTAAATAAATAGCATGAAAAAACTATAAGTAGCTTATTTAAAAGAATTTTTTTTCAACATAAATGAGACTTTTTATACAACAAATGAGATTTTTTGCATAATAAAAAGGTTTTTTATACTTAAAATGATAGTTCACCTTAACAATTCCTATGGTTTATTACGCTTGCTTTCACAATTACTTAATCTTTTATATTTTAAGAATTTTTTATAAATTCTCTTGTTTATTAGATGAGTAAATTGAGTGAAGTTATATCTAGGAATGCAAAATGGCTCAGAATAGGGAGTCTTATGACACCACCTCAGATCAAATTATTTAGGCTTAAGTTACAGGAGGTCAATGCTTGTGACTACAGAAGCCTGTGATATTTTGCTTACTACAGATGTTGTTAGTGAAGATAGCCGTAACGCATATTTTCAGATGATATTTTCACCTATTGTAAATATTACGCCAATTAATGAATCTCATTTGTATGGGCGTTTTCAGGTACGTAAGGTTCAAGATCTAATCTTATTAAATATAGAGGCGGGTGCTTACCAATATGAGCGTTCTAGAGATTTAGTATCATCATCTAATCTAGATATGTATCTGCTCTCTATCACTCTCGAAGGACAGTATATATATAATTGTACAACAAATAGTGGAAGTTCGAATATTGAAGTAGGAGATATTATTTTAATTGATCTTACTAAGAGTTTTCATGGTGTTTCCTATGGAGGTAAATACTTAAGTATATATATACCTAAGTCATTACTCATACATCAATTAGATGGTTATAGAATTTGTCAGGATATAATATTAAAAGCAAATAAACCAATGACTAAAATATTAAAAGATTATATGTTGGGTTTATTTGATGTGGCTTTACGTTTAAAAGAAAAAGAAGCTTCAGTAACAATTTATACATTATTATCATTACTTATTACAGCATTAAGAGGTGCAGCTCCTCAAAGCTTACTTGAACTCAATGAAAAAATACAAGGGGCTGAGGTTTTAAAAGGGAGAGTATTACACTTTATCGATTTAAATATCGAAGACCCACATCTCAATGTTGAACTTTTAATGAAAACATTTAGAGTTTCTAGAGCACATCTCTATCGAGCGTTTGATGAAGATAATGGAGTAATTACTGTTATCCGTAATAAACGTCTAGATATCGCATATCGTGAACTTTTAAATCCTATAAATAAAAAAAGTGTAACCCAAATTGCACATGAATGTGGGTTTAAAAGTAGTAATCAATTTTATCGAGTTTTTCGTCAGCGGTTTGGATTCGCTCCTAATGAAATTAGGTTAAAGAAATCAAGAAGTAAAATATATGTCGAAATAGGTAAGGGTTTATATAATCACTTTAAAAATTTAGCTACAAATTCTGTCATGGAGTAAAATATTTCATAATCTTTTTATTTATTTTTTAGGGTCGCTTATTTTTATATAAGGTAGCATTTAATGTTAAAAAATCTTCAAGCTAATATTTGTTTTATTGGTATTAATAATCTTTCATTAGCTTTTATGGATTGTTTGATTAAAAAAGGGCTACAAAAAGAAAAAATACAAATGATTGATAGTCAGGTGTCTTATGATGAAAAAATACAGAAACAAAAGCAGATTATTTTAAAAAAAGCTGACATTGTTATCTTATTATTAGCACCAGAAAATTTAAAAGGTACTTTGATGCCTCTAAAAAAATGGTTAGCAAATAAAGTAATTGTTTCTATGATGGCTGGGATTGATATTGCTACATTGTCAAATCTTACAGGTTCAAAAAAAGTTATTCGAGTAATTTCTAATCCTCCTGTACTTACTCATTCGGGTACTCATGTATTTATAACTTCACAGGAAATGAATCAGCTTGATAAAGACTTAATAGAAATGTTGTATACGGCTACGGGCAAGGTTTTCTGGGCACTTTCTGAAACTCAAGCTGATGCAATCATTGCCTTATCTGGTTCAGGTCCAGCTTACTTTTTTTATATTTTAGATAGTATGGTTAAAACAGGAATCTCATTAGGCCTCGACAAACAATTTGCTTTAGAGCTAGCACTTCAAGCGGCAAGCGGTGCAGTTGAAATGGTTCGTAAAACCAATGTGCCACCTGTTGATTTGTGTGGAAAGGTAACTTTAAATAATGGAATTACAGAATCAGCACTAAGAATGTTTGATTTGGGAAATGTATCTGATGATATTCGTTTAGCCATGAAAGCTGCATATTATCGTAGTAAGGAAATCACATCCGAAATAATTGCAGAAGTGAGGTAAGCTTTTTAAACTTACTCATAGATAATTATTGTTTTTAATAAAAAACACCTTCCAAACACGAGATTTGAAAGGTGCCTTATAAATTACTTAGGTGTTTACCAATAAATTAAACTGTTGGTAAAGCATGCAACAATTGGTCAGTTAACTGGTTTACTGATGTGAAAGAAATTGTATTAATCAAACTACCACCAGTTGGGTCAGGTTCACCTACAGCAATACCTTGATTTGAACCTACTGAGCCGAGAATACTTCCTAAAATATCTTCTACATTCCCAGAGTTATTATTGTCTGAATCGCCATAGTTAATATTAATTAAGCCATCTAGACCATCTAAGAATCCACCATCGCTACTGTCAACGCCACCAATAATCGTAGTGATTGACCCTAATAGACCACCGTTTTCAGTGACTAGGTCATCACCTACAATATGCTGAATAATGGTAGACGCCGTTGAACCATTAGTAAGCAGTGTATTAATTACACCAGTGAACGAGCCGCTTGCACCATCAAGGTCTGCGCCTGCAAGATCAGAAATAGCTTCAAGCGTACCATTAACACTATCGCGTGAAGTCTCGAAAAGTAGTTTTCCAAGATCGGCAAAATCACCTACTGGGTGCTCTGCATCAGGGAATACACCAATAATTGTTCCGGCAATCGTATCAATACCACCATTGATTAAAGTAGTTTTTAAACTTTCAGCACCTTGTAAAATATCAATACCGCTTTGGATGAGGCCTGTAATTGGGTTATCACCCAGATCACTACCAATACCGCCAATACCACCGATAATGCCAGTAATCGGGCTGAGAATGTCGCCATCACTGCCAATACCACCAATAACGCCAGTAATTGGACCTAAGAGATCGCCTGTACCTTCACCACCAATAAATGAGAAAGAGTTACCTAATACATTAATTGGTGTAGTGATAGGAGCAATAACGTCAACATCATCGCCATTACCGTTGCCAATGCCGTAATTATGTTCACCGTTACCTGATGCAATACCATTTAATAGTCCATCACCAGAGCCATTACCTGAACCATCAGAACCAATCACACCACCTGAAGTATTGCCGTTATTGGTGGTGTCATTGTCATTGACTGTATTTGAAGTGTTTGTCGGTGAAATATTGATAGAGTCTGTGGAAGAGCCGCCTATACCTGATAAAGCATTACCTAAAATGTTTAACCCGCCAGTAAATGGAAGCGTAAAGTCTGCATCGTCACCGTTTCCGTTGCCAATGCCATAGTTATGTTCACCATTACCAGACGCTGCACCGTTTAAAAGCCCATCGCCAGAGCCATTGCCTGAACCATCACCAAGTCCACCTGTGTTGGCATTATCAATGGTGTCGTTGTCATTCACTGTATTTGTAGCTGTGGTTGGTGCAATATTTACCGAATCACTAGATGAGCTGCCAAAGCCTGAAAGCGAATTTCCAGAAAAGTTGAGTACGCCAGTCAGTGGGAAGGTGAAATCTGCATCGTCACCATTACCGTTGCCAATACCATAGTTATGTTCGCCATTGCCAGAAGCAGCGCCGTTGAGTAGGCCGTCACCAGAACCATTTCCAGAACTACCACCAACAAGTGCACCACCATCATTGCCGTTATCAGTTACGTCATTGTCATTAACCGTATTGGTGCTTGTGGTTGGTGCAGTATTAATTGAACTAGAAGATGAATTGCCAATGAGCGAGAAAGAATTACCTGAGAAATTCAACACTCCAGTAATTGGGGCAGTGATATCCGCATCATCACCGTTGCCATTGCCAATACCGAAGTTTTGTTCGCCGTTGCCAGAAGCTGCACCGTTTAATAGTCCATCACCAGAACCATTTCCTGAATCTCCGCCAAGTCCGCCACTATTACCATTATCAATCGTGTCATTATCGTTAACAGTATTTGAAGTCGTTGTTGGAGCTGTATTGATTGAATTTGATGAAGAGTCACCAATTAAAGTAAATGAGTTCCCAGAGAAGTTCAGAACACCAGTAATTGGAGCGGTAATATCAACATCATCGCCGTTACCATTGCCAATACCGTAGTTGTGTTCACCATTGCCAGAAGCTGGACCATTGCCCGCGCCATCGCCAGAACCGTTGCCAGAGCTGCCAAGCGCACTCACGCTACTATCACCATTGCCGTTATCAGTGATGTCATTGTCATTGACCGTATTTGAAGTAGTAGTTGGTGAGGTATTCACTGAACTAGCAGATGAGTTGCCGATTAAGGTAATTGAGTTACCAGAAAGGTTGAGCGGAATAGTAATTGGTGCGGTAATGCTCGCATCATCAGCAATACCATTTCCGATTCCGTAATTATGTTCACCATTGCCAGAAGCAATTCCATTTAGCAAACCATCACCAGAACCATTGCCTGCACCCGAACCGTTGCCATTATTGGTGGTGTCGTTGTCATTGACTGTGTTCGATGTGTTGGTTGACGAGTCGTTAACCGAACTTGAGGATGAGTCCCCAATGAGGGTAATGGAGTTACCTGCAAGATTAATTGGAATTGAAAGTGGGGCAGTAATGCTTGCGTCATCGGCAATGCCATTACCAATCCCAAAGTTTTGTTCGCCATTCCCTGAAGCAGCGCCGTTTAATATCCCATCGCCAGAGCCATTGCCTGCACCGCCACCAACTGTAGAGCCATTACCGTTAATAGTAGTGTCGTTGTCGTTAACATTATTTGAAGTGGTTGTTGGAGAGCTATTCACTGAACTTGAAGATGAATTACCTATCAGTGTAATTGAGTTGCCAGAGAGGTTGAGGGGAATGGTAATTGGAGCAGTAATACTTGCGTCATCACCAATACCATTGCCAATTCCGTAGTTATGTTCACCATTTCCGGAAGCTATACCATTAAGTAGGCCATCACCCGAGCCATTACCTAAATTACTGCTTGTACTACTATTTTCAGGAAGTGGGATAATCGAAGATAAAATACTTTTAATAAACATAATCTATTTCCATGTGTTTTGTTTGAGATATTTTTATTACTATTTATTGATTGTGTGCGTCATAGCACATAATCTTGAAAGAGTATTTAATTTTTTACTATTTGGTGTCAAGGTGTGCAATTTGTCACTAGTAAAAGAGTGAAACTACAAATATTTTTAAAATCAATAAAATAAAAAATATAATTATTTTTAATAACATTTTTTAAACAATTCATGAGAAAATTTATTATATTAACAATGTTTTTCATAATATATTTATTGCTAATTTTTTGAACTTTTTATTAAGTGAGTCTATTTAATAAAAAGTAAAAAGCCCAATCTGTAAAGATGGGCTTTTTACTGTATTTCAGGAATTTAATTATAAAGTTTTTGTTTGTATTTAAATACAGTTTTAATATATTTAGATTAAGAAATAGAGTCAATAGAAAATAGGGTGTAGTACAAATGGTTACAGATCTTGAGATAAAATGCATTTTTATAAGTTAATATATATTATTGTTGAATTTTAGAATTCTAAGTTATTTTATTAATGGGGTGGTGTTAGTTTATTTTTGTAATGTTATGAATTAGGTCTAGTAATCATAAAAAAATATGCTATATATAAATAGTTGGTTGGATCTTTATTTCGTTTAAAAGCTGAGGTGGACCAACCAACACCATATTTAAACTTATATTGAGAATATTTTATATTTTTAGTCCTTTATTTATTTTAGAATTAATAAACTTGTAATAATTGCATTTTTTGTGAATCTTAATACATATTAAATTAGTAGCTTATAAGCTTAATATAATAAAAACTTCGACTAAACCAAGGTGTTATATTAAATAAAAAAGCCACTCTAGTAGAGCGGCTCTTTTGATTTGATAAGTTAGACTTACCAGCTTAACGCACCACCAGTTTGGTAGTCAGTTACGCGAGTTTCAAAGAAGTTCTTCTCTTTACGTAAGTCC
>Ga0268255_10001586_pt1 | contig 13104 bp, 11 predicted proteins | sample AgamicOrMarz_FD_200256 | JGI IMG/M metagenome (GOLD analysis project Ga0268255, IMG submission 200256) | Agave microbial communities from Guanajuato, Mexico - Or.Ma.rz (v2) (version 3) | ecosystem: Host-associated > Plants > Phyllosphere > Phylloplane/Leaf | place: Guanajuato, Mexico...
GGCGCAGCGGCTACGGTTTGCTTCGCTGCACCTCCTTCCGCTGTGTCTGGCTGCGCCAGACGGTCGCTGCGCTCCCACCCCCGGATCAATCCCTCCACTCAGCCTTCCGACGTCGCCGGTGGATCAAGATCAAAAGCACTCGAGCTTGCGCTCATTGTTGAGTGGGGCGGCTTTGCCGCGGGCAGCTGCGCTGCTTTGCTTTTGTGGGAGCGAGCCTGCTCGCGAAGGCGGCCTGACAGCCGACCTTTTCTTGAGTGGTATGCGATCCACCTGTAGGAGCTGCCGAAGGCTGCGATCTTTTGATCTGGCTTTTGCTCTTGCTTCGGCTCTGGCTCTTGATCTGGCTGTGGCTTTTGATCTGGCCTTTGATTTGGCTTTTTGATCTTTTGTCCCGGCGACAGGCTTCGTTACGGGATTGATCCGGAGACCAAACCGCCAGCGGCAGCACCCGCGATAAGGGATATGTCCCCAATCAAAATCCCTAGCCCGTCCCCACCACGTCGACTCTGAGCTGGCGCGTTTCCTGCAAGTGCCCCGCAAATCGCCATAAAACGAGCGCTCGTGGTCTTTCCAGCGGCGCCCGGTCCGGCAGAAGGTTTAGCCAGAAGGCCTGCAACGCTCAAGAAAGCTGTGCGCAGCCCGGTGACGTACGAGAGGGGAGACGATGAAGGCAGTTATTTTGGCGGGTGGCCTCGGCACGCGCATCAGTGAAGAGTCGCACCTCAAGCCCAAGCCGATGATCGAGATCGGCGGCAAGCCAATTCTCTGGCACATCATGAAGCAGTATTCCGCTCACGGGATCCACGACTTCGTCATCTGCCTGGGCTACAAGGGCTACGCGATCAAGGACTTCTTCGCCAACTACTTTCTGCACACCTCCGATGTCACTTTCGACATGCGCAACAACCGCATGGACGTCCATCAAAACTACAGCGAGCCGTGGAGTGTGACCCTCATCGACACCGGCGAGGAAACCATGACCGGTGGCCGCCTGTTGCGGGCCGCGCGTTATCTCAAGGATGAAGAAGCGTTCTGCTTCACCTACGGCGACGGTGTTTCCGACATCAACATTGCCCAGCTTGTCGATTACCACAAAGCCCACGGCCGCCTGGCGACCGTCACTGCCGTGCAGCCGCCAGGCCGTTACGGCGCGCTCGAACGCCAGGGCGATCAAGTGCTGGGCTTCACCGAAAAACCCCGTGGTGACGGTGGCTGGATCAATGGCGGTTTCTTCGTGCTTTCGCCAAAAGTACTGCCCTACATCAGCGATGACAGCACCACCTGGGAAGCCGAGCCTTTGGCCCGTCTGGCGCAGGACGAACAACTCAAGGCCTTCGAACACGAAGGTTTCTGGCATCCAATGGACACCCTTCGCGACAAGAACCATCTCGAAGCGCTGTGGCAGAGCGGGGAGGCCCCATGGAAGCAATGGGCTTGAATGCGGATTTCTGGCGTGGCAAACGCGTCCTGGTCACTGGGCACACCGGTTTCAAGGGCAGTTGGCTGACCCTGTGGCTGCAAAGCCTCGGCGCGCAAGTCAGCGGTTTTTCCCTGGACCCATCGACCGAGCCGAGTCTGTTCGAACTGGCGCGCGTGCACGAAGGCATCAATGATCAACGCGGCGATTTGCGCGATCTCGGCGCCTTGCTCGAAATCATTGCCGAGACCGAGCCGGAAATTGTTCTGCATCTCGCCGCCCAGCCCTTGGTACGCGAGGGCTATCGCGATCCGCTCGGCACCTATTCCAGCAACGTCATGGGCACGCTGAACCTGCTCGAAGCGATTCGTCAGATCGGCGGCGTGCGTGCCTGCGTGCTGGTCACCACCGACAAGGTCTACGCCAACAAGGAATGGCTGTGGCCGTACCGCGAAGACGAAGCGCTCGGTGGCCACGATCCTTACAGCAGCAGCAAGGCCTGCTGCGAATTGCTCGCGCAGTCCTATGCCGCGTCGTTTTTCCCGGCGGACAAACATGCCGAACATGGTTTGGCCCTGGCGACCGCACGCGCCGGCAATGTGCTGGGCGGCGGTGATTTTGCCCCGGAGCGACTGATTCCCGACGTACTGAAAGCCTGGACTGCCGACGAGCCGGTAACCCTGCGCTATCCGCAAGCCGTGCGCCCTTGGCAGCACGCGCTGGAGCCGCTGGCCGGTTATCTGCAACTGGCTGCCGCGCTTTACGAATACGGCCCGGAATACGCCGGTGCGTGGAACTTCGGCCCCGGTGAGGCGGACATGTGCAGCGTCGGCGAAGTGGTCGAACTGCTCGCCAGCCGTTGGCCGCAGGCCCGTGGGCTGCGTATCGAACCGAGTGAATTGCACGAAGCCGGTCTGCTGCGTCTGGACAGCAGTCGTGCGCGACAGGTGCTCGGCTGGCAGCCGCGCTGGTCGTTGCAAGCGTGCCTTGCGCAGACCCTGGATTGGCACTTGGCGTGGCAGAACGGCGATGACATGCGCGCCGTGACTCTGGGCCAATTGAATCTGTACCGAGGCGCGCTGTGAGCGAGTTTTCCCTGCAAGCGTTGCCATTGGCCGGCCTGTTCAGCGTTCAGCACAAACGTTTCGAAGACCAGCGCGGGCACTTCGCCCGGTTGTTCTGCGAGGGCAGCCTGAGTGCGTTCGGCAGCGCGTTTCACATTCGCCAGATCAACCATTCCTGTACCCGCGAGAAGGGCAGTGTGCGTGGCCTGCATTATCAGAATGCCAACGCCCCGGAAGCCAAGCTGATCACGTGCCTGCGTGGCGAAGTCTGGGATGTTGCGGTGGATTTGCGTCCCGAGTCGGAGACGTATCTGCACTGGCACGCCGAGCACTTGAAGGCGGGTGATGGCCGCAGCCTGCTGATTCCGGCCGGTTTCGCTCATGGCTTTCAGACGCTCACTGACGACGCCGAGTTGCTCTATCTGCACAGCGCCGATTACGCGCCGGAGCACGAGGGCGGCTTGTCGGTGAACGATCCACGGCTGGCGATTGCCTGGCCGTTGCCTGTCAATAATTTGTCAGCGCGTGACTCCAGCCATCCCGCGCTTGATCAACACTTTGCTGGAGTGCGTCTATGAATTGCCGTGGGTGCGCCGCACCGCTGAGCCTGCCGCTGATCGACCTCGGCACTTCGCCTCCGTCCAACGCCTACGTGCATGCCGATCGCCTGGAGCAGGCCGAGCAATGGGTGCCGCTCAAAGTCGCGGTGTGCCAGCAATGCTGGCTGGTTCAGACCGAGGACTACACCAGTGCCGACAGCCTGTTCGATGCCGAATACGCCTACTTCAGTTCGTTCTCCAGTACTTGGCTGAATCACGCCGAGCGCTATGTCGCCGAGATGAGCGAGCGTTTCGGTCTGAACGCCGACAGCCGTGTGGTCGAGGTCGCCGCCAATGACGGGTACCTGCTGCAATACGTCGCCGCGCGCGGCATCCCCTGCCTGGGCGTCGAGCCGACCCGCAGCACCGCACAGGCTGCACGGGAAAAAGGCCTGGAGATTCGTGAGCTGTTCTTCGGCCGCGACACCGCCACGCAATTGCGCAGCGAAGGCTGGAGCGCCGACCTGATGGCAGCCAACAACGTGCTTGCCCATGTGCCCGACATCAACGATTTCCTCGCCGGCTTCGCAACGTTGCTCAAGCCGACCGGCGTCGCCACTTTCGAGTTTCCGCAATTGCTGACGCTGATGGCCGGCGCGCAGTTCGACACGCTGTATCACGAACATTATTCCTACCTGTCGCTGACCGCCGTGCAGACCCTGTGCGAGCGCAATGGCCTGGAAGTGTTTGATGTCGGCCAGTTGAGCACCCACGGCGGCTCGTTGCGCGTATTCGTGCAGCGCAAGGACGGCCAGCGCCGCGCTGTCCTCCCGGCAGTTCAGCAACAATTGCAGGCCGAACTCGCTGCCGGGGTGAAAACCGCCGAGTACTACGCGACCCTCGCGCCTGCTGCCGAACGCATCAAACATGACCTGCTGCGCTTCCTGTTGCAGGCCAGGGCCGACGGCAAACGTGTGGTCGGTTATGGCGCCGCGGCGAAGGGCAATACCTTGCTCAATTACGCCGGAGTCAAAGCGGATCTGCTGGCCTGGGTGGCCGATGCCAATCCGCACAAGCAGGGCAAGTTCTTGCCGGGCAGCCGCATTCCGATCGTGGCGCCGGCGCAGATCGAAATCGACAGGCCGGACTACGTGCTGGTGTTGCCGTGGAACCTGTTGCCCGAAGTCAGTCAGCAATTGGCGCAGGTGCGTCAGTGGGACGGGCGCTTCGTCATCGCCGTGCCTGAGTTGAAAGTGCTGTGAAGGTTCTGGTCACTGGCGCCACAGGCTTTGTCGGTCGGCATCTGGTTGCCGCATTGCTGGCGCGTGGCTGCGAGATTCGCGCCGTGGCGCGCAACGCAGAAACCGCGCAGGGCATGCCGTGGATCAATGACGTCGAGTTCATCGCAGCAGATATTCACGCGGCCGACCTGAACGTCGTCGCGCTGACCGAAGGCATCGACGCACTCGCGCACCTGGCCTGGCCGGGGCTGCCGAACTATCGGGCGCTGTTTCATTTCGAGCACAACCTGATGGCCGATTACCGCTTTATCAAAAGCGCGGTCGAGGCGGGCGTGCAGCAGGTTCTGGTGACCGGCACCTGCTTTGAATACGGCATGCAAAGCGGCCCGCTCAGCGAAGCAACCGGGCCACGGCCGAGTAATCCCTACGGTCTGGCCAAGCACACGCTGCACCTGTTTCTGCAGAGCCTGCAGCAGGAGCAGCCGTTCACCCTGCAGTGGGCGCGCTTGTTCTACCTGCACGGCGAAGGGCAGAACCCCAACAGCCTGTTGGCCGCGCTGGATCGGGCAATCGATAGCGGCGAGGCATCGTTCAACATGTCGGCCGGTGAGCAGTTGCGCGATTTCCTCGCGATTGAAACCGCCGCGAGTCATCTCGCCGCGATCCTCCATCAGCGCGACTTCGATGGCGTGGTCAACTGTGCCAGCGGCCAGCCGGTGTCGGTGCGTGCGCTGGTCGAACAGCGCTTGCGTGAGCGTGGCGCAACACTGGCTCTGAACCTCGGCCACTACCCGTATCCGACGCACGAACCGCTGGCGTTCTGGGCCGTCACCGAGCGCTTGCAACAGTTATTGGGAGAGTCGCCATGAGGCACGAGTTGTACCGGGCCACCGGCCTGCCGGTGTTGCAGAACCGCACTTTCGCCGATGCCGAATCGGCGCGGGCCTCGGCCAGCGCCGACATGCTGCTGGTGCAGGACGAACGCAGCGGTCTGGTTTTCAACGCCGCGTTCGACGCCGACAAGCTCAGCTATGACGCCGACTATCAGAACGAGCAGGCGCACTCCGGCCAGTTCCAGCAACACCTGAGCGATGTCGAAGGCATCATCGCCAAGCACTTCAAGGGTCAGGAACTGATCGAAGTCGGCTGCGGCAAGGGCTATTTTCTTGAGTTGCTCAAAGGCCTTGGCTATTCGATCACCGGCATCGACCCGGCTTACGAAGGCGAAAACCCTGACGTGATCAAGGCGCCGTTTACGCGCGGTCTCGGCTTGTCGGCCGATGCCATCGTGTTGCGTCATGTGCTGGAGCACATTGAGGACCCGGTGAGCTTTCTGGCCGTGATCGCCGAAGCCAATCAGGGCGGGCAGATCTACATCGAAGTGCCGTGCCTGGACTGGATCCTTGAGCACAAGGCGTGGTTCGACCTGTTCTACGAACACGTCAACTATTTCCGCCTCGATGACTTGCGCCGGATGTTCGGCACGGTGCATGAGGCCGGGCATCTGTTCGGTGGCCAGTATCTGTACATCGTCGCCGATCTGTCGACGTTGCGCCTGACCCCGGAGCAACCGGTGGCGCGCCTGGCCCTGCCGGAAGATTTCAGCGCCAGCCTCGACCGCGCTGTGCAGATCATCCGCTCGGCGCCTGCACAGGGTTCGGCGATCTGGGGCGCCTCGTCAAAAGGCGTGATCTATTCGCTGTTCCTGCAACGCGCCGGCGTCGCGGTCGATCGCGTGATCGATATCAACCCGGCCAAGCAGGGGCGTTATCTGCCCCTGAGCGGTGCGCGAGTGTCATCGCCGCAAGAGGCGATGGATGCGCTGCCCGAAGGCGCGCACCTGTTTGTGATGAATTCCAATTACCTCGAAGAGATCAAGCGGATGACCGGTGGACGCTACGTCTATCACGCCGTCGACAGCGCTTCGTTCCAGTGACCCTTGAGATGACCGACATGACCGACAACAGCATCAACCAGGCTTTCGAAGCCGAGTGCCGCGAGCAGATCGCCCAACAGGGTGACGACCAGAAACTGACCGGCCTGGCCCGGGATTTCTTCAACGAATCGGCCAAGCACAAATACAGCTACCACTTCTCGTGGATGGGCCGCCCGATCATCCAGCTGCCGCAAGACATGATGGCGATGCAGGAGATCATCTGGCAGGTCAAGCCGGACCTGGTCATCGAGTGCGGTATTGCCCACGGCGGTTCGATCATCTACTACGCCTCGCTGCTGGAGTTGCAAGGCCACGGTGAAGTGCTGGGCATCGACCTCGACATTCGTCCGCACAACCGCGAAGCCATCGAAGGCCACCCGATGGCCAAGCGCATCAAGATGATCGAAGGTTCGAGCATCGACCCGGCCATTGCCGCTCAGGTGCAGGCCGCCGCCAAAGGCAAGAAAGTCATTCTGGTTCTCGACTCCAACCACACCCACGACCACGTGCTCGAAGAGCTGCGCCTCTACGCGCCGCTGGTGTCGGTCGACAGCTACTGCGTGGTCATGGACACCGTGGTTGAAGACATGCCGGCCGACTTCTTCCCGGATCGTCCATGGGGCCCGGGCGACAACCCGAAAACCGCCGTGTGGAAGTACCTGGAAGAGAACCGGGACTTCGAAATCGACCAGCAATTGCAGAACAAATTGCTGATCACCGTGGCGCCGGACGGCTACCTGCGTCGCGTCCGTTAATTCGCAACATTTACCCAGCGTTGTTTCGGCGAGTCGCCGGTTGTGGAGAGAAGTTATGCAAGGCAAGTACAGTTCTGAACGATCGCTCAGCGAGCTGTTGACCGTGGTGCTGATTACGCATAATCGGCCGGCGTTCCTGCGCCGGGCAGTCAAGTACTACAGCAGCTTGCCCTGCAGGATCATGGTGCTGGATTCCACGCCGGAACGGCCGGAAGACGATTTTTCCGCCGTCGACTATCACCACGTGCCGCAGTTCGCTTACTGGGGCATGCAGGCGAAGCTGGCCTATGGCGTGGAGCAGTTGACCACGCCGTACATGGTGCTGGCAGCCGATGACGATTTCATTCTGCATGACTCTCTCGCCGAGTCCGTGGACTTCCTGCAGGCCAACCCCGATTACGGCATGTGCCACGGTTATTGCCTGATGTACCTGGCGCTGGCCGGTGGGGTGAATTACTACCGTCGTGACAAGAAGGTCCAGGAGGACTATGCGTCCGACCGTGCGCAGGACCGCGTCATCGATTACATGAGCCAGTACATCCCGCCGTTCTACGCGGTGACCCGTACCGACCTGATGAAAACCTGGCACTCATCTCTGCCGCCGGGGACGAATTTCCAATGGCAGGAAATCGGTCACGTCTACTTCCTGCTGGCCAATGCCAAGGCGCGGATCCTGCCGACACCGTATGTCGTGCGCGAGATCAACTATGGCACGTCCGAGCACAGCACCGACGTCTATCACTCGCTGACCTACGTCGATGCGAAATCGGTGGCCGAGCGCGAGGCGTTCGCCGATTTGCTCGTGTCGTTGCCTTCCGCTATCGAGGGGCTCGATGCCAGGCAAACCAAGGCCTTCGTCCTCGAAAGCTTCCAGGCGATGGCCGACTGTCTGAAGTCCAATCGTTCGCTGACCGCCGAACTGATTTTCGAGTCCACCTGGAACCAGGAACTGAAGCTGCCGGATCGTCGTTTCGGGCCTCTGCAATACGTCGAAATGCCGTTCTACAACCAAGCGTTCTTCGATCGTCTGGAACAGTTCGAATTCATGCTGCACGCCATGCCCGCCGGCCGTGTGCAACTGGAAGGGCTGGAAGGAATCTGGACGCGTCAGGCGCACCTGTTGCAGGCGCGCAACAACGATACGCCGGAGAGTGTGGTTGACCGGCTGTGGCAAGCGCATGACCTGAACGCGTTCAACCAGGTGGTTGCCAAGCGTCTGGCTGCGCAACTGCAAGTGCTTGGTGACGAGGCGGCGGCGCAAGCCATGCATGAATGGATCGCCCGCCTCGAGGCGCTGACGGTCGATGATCATCAGGCCAGCTTCGACAAAATGAAATCCGGCCGTCTTCTGCAATGGCTGGCTGCGCGCGCGCCCGCCATCGAGCAGCTCGAGTCGATCAGCCAGCACTTGGCGGCTGATGGCGGTGGCCCGCAATTCGGCATCTTCCTGCTTGATCTGGACAACGACATCGACAAGCTGCAAGTGTCGCTCGACAGTTTGCTTGAGGGACACTGCAAAGCCTTCAGGATTGTTGTGTTCACCACTGGTGAAGCACCAGCGGCGACCACTGCGCAGAACACCCTGCACTTTGTCCGCGTCACGCCCGGCAACGTCGTCGACAAACTTAACCAGAGCGCCCAGCAGTCGCCAAGCGACTGGCTGATGCTGGCTGAGGCGGGGGATCTGTTCACCGCCAGCGGCCTGTTGCGCGCCAGCCTTGAGCTGATCGGCGCCCAAGGTGTGCGTGCGGTGGCCACCGATGAAATCCAGCGCAAGGAAAACGGCGCACTGGTCGACGTATTCCGCCCCGGTTTCAACCTGGATCTGCTGCAAAGCGTGCCGTCGCTGATGGCGCGGCACTGGCTGATCCGTCGTGAAGTCCTGCTCGAGGCCGGTGGCTATCAGGCCGACTTCAGCAAGGCGCTGGAATTCGATCTGTTGCTGCGCATCATCGAACAGGGCGGCCTCGACGGCCTCGCGCATCTCGACGAGCCGCTGCTGATCACCGAGCAGGCGCCTCTGGAAGAAAACGCCCATGAGCGTCTGGCGCTGCTGCGTCACTTGGGCAATCGCGGTTACAAAGCCAAAGTCACATCGACAACGCCGGGCACCTGGCAGATCGATTATCGCCATACCGAACAGCCACTGGTGTCGATCATTGTGCCGGTCATCGATGATCTGCCGGCGCTGCGTCGCTGCCTCGAAGGCGTGTTGCTGCGTACTCGCTACAGCCGCTACGAAGTGCTGCTGGCAGCCAATGCCAACCAGTCGGCAGAGGTCAACGACTGGCTGGGCACGTTGCGCCATGCCAAGGTCAACGTGTTGCGTGCCGACCAGCCGCTGAGCGAAGTTGCCTTGTTCAACGCCGCCAGCGAGCAGGCGCAGGGTGAATACCTGGTGCTGCTGGCGGCGGACAGCGAAGTGGTCAATCCGAACTGGATCGATTCGCTGCTCAACCATGCCCAGCGTCCGGAAGTCGGTATCGTCGGCGCCAAACTGGTCGATCGTGACGGCAAGGTTGCCCAGGCCGGTCTGATTCTCGGCCTCAACGACGGTGTGGGTTCACCCTTCATCGGCGAAAAACACAAGGCTGAGGGCTACATGCAGCGTCTGGCTGTCGAGCAGAATTACTCGGCCGTTTCCAAGGTGTGCCTGATGGTTGGCAAAGAGCTGTTCAATGCCCTTGGCGGCCTCGACGAAGCGACCTTCGCCGACGGCTATGCCGATGTCGACCTGTGCCTGAAGGCCGGTCAGGCCGGTTACCTCACCGTGTGGACGCCACTGGTGCAGGTGCTGCATACCGGCGAGCTGCCGAAGGCGCCAGCGGCACTGGCGGCACTGCGCGAAAAATGGCCCGACGCGTTCGCCCAGGATCCGGCGTACAACGCCAACCTGGCCCTGAGCGGCAAAGGTTTCACTCTGGGCGAAAACGCCTCGATCAATTGGGCGCAGTTGCTCGCCTGAGCAGGCCGGACAGGAATCACAACATGTTCAACGGACAATCGATTTTCATCTCCGGCGGCACCGGCTCGTTCGGCCGTAACTTCATCCGCCGGCTGCTCGAGCAGTACCAGCCCAAGCGCGTGGTGGTGTTCTCCCGCGACGAGCTGAAGCAGTACGAAATGCAGCAGACGTTCAACGCGCCGTGCATGCGTTATTTCATCGGTGACGTGCGCGACGCCGATCGTCTGCGTCAGGCCATGCGCGGCATCGATTACGTGGTGCACGCTGCTGCGTTGAAGCAGGTGCCGGCGGCGGAATACAACCCGACCGAATGCATCCGCACCAACGTCAACGGCGCGGAAAACATCATCGCTGCGGCGATCGATAACGGCGTAAAGAAAGTCGTCGCGCTGTCCACCGACAAGGCCGCCAGCCCGATCAATCTGTACGGCGCGACCAAGTTGCTTTCGGACAAATTGTTCGTCGCCGCCAACAACATTGCCGGCGAACAGCAGACCCGATTCGCCGTGGTGCGCTATGGCAACGTGGCGGGATCGCGCGGTTCCGTGGTGCCGTTTTTCAGCAAGCTGATCGCTGACGGCGCGCAAGAATTGCCGATCACCGACGAGCGCATGACCCGCTTCTGGATCACCCTCGATCACGGCGTGCAGTTCGTCCTCGACAGCTTCGCCCGCATGCACGGCGGCGAAGTGTTTGTGCCAAAGATTCCGTCGATCCGCATCGTCGATCTGGCGCGCGGCATGGCCGAGCATCTGCCACACAAGAACGTCGGCATTCGTCCCGGTGAGAAGCTGCACGAGCTGATGGTGCCGCTGGACGATGCGCGAATGACGCTGGAGTTCGAGGATCACTACACGATTCAGCCGTCGATTCGTTTTACCAGCGTCGACGTCGATTTTGCCGTCGATAAACTCGGCGAGCGCGGCCATGCGGTGGGCGAGGATTTCGAGTATCGCTCGGACACCAATCCGCAATTCCTTTCGGTAGGGCAGATCGCCGATCTGCACGCGAAGCTGTCGGTATGATCCCTTACGGTCGGCAAAGCCTTGATCAGGCGGACATCGATGCGGTGGTCGAAGTCCTGCAATCGGACTGGCTGACCCAGGGGCCGACCATCGAACGCTTCGAACAGGCGATGGCCGAGCGCTGTCAGGCCGATTTCGCCGTAGCGGTGTGCAATGCCACGGCGGCGCTGCACATTGCCTGTCTGGCTGCTGACCTGGGACCGGGCGATCGCTTGTGGACCTCGCCGAATACCTTTCTGGCTTCGGCCAACTGCGGGCGCTATTGCGGCGCCGAGGTCGATTTCGTCGACATCGATCCACTGACCTGGAACCTCGACGCCTTTGCCCTTGAAGCGAAGCTCGAACAGGCCGAGCGCGACGGCACGCTGCCCAAAGTCCTCGTCGCCGTCGCGTTCTCCGGGCAGAGCTGCGATATGCGCAAGATTGCCGAGCTGGCGGTGCGCTACAACTTCACCGTGATCGAAGACGCCTCCCACGCAGTGGGCGCGAGCTACGCAGGGCGCCCGGTCGGTTGTGGCGAATTTGCGGCGATGACGGTGTTCAGTTTTCATCCGGTGAAAATCATCACCAGCGCCGAGGGCGGCATGGTCCTGACCAATCGCCCGGCGTTGGCCGAACGTCTGCGACGCCTGCGCAGCCATGGCATGACCCGCGAAGCCGAGCACATGACCGAGCCCAGCCACGGGCCGTGGTATTACCAGCAAGTCGAGCTGGGCTTCAATTATCGGATCACCGATCTGCAAGCGGCGCTGGGCCTGTCGCAACTGGCCAAACTGGATGAGTTTGTTGCACGTCGCCGGGAACTGGCCGCGCGTTACGATCAACTCCTCGCCTACCTGCCGCTGACCTTGCCGAGCGCGCAATCGGAGGCCGAATCGGCGTGGCACCTTTACGTGGTGCGCGTGCAGGCCGAGCGCTGCAATCTCAGCCATCGCCAGGTGTTCGAAGGTCTGCGCGCCGCCGGTATCGGCGTGAATCTGCACTATATTCCGGTGCATCTGCAGCCGTACTATCGCGAGCTGGGTTTCGCCGAGGGCGATTTCCCCGAGGCCGAGCGCTATTACGCCGAGGCGATCAGCTTGCCGCTGTTCCCTTTGCTCAGCGAGGCACAACAGGATCAGGTGGTCGAGCAACTGCGGCGGCTGCTGCTTGAGGAGTAAGGCACCGTGAGCTGCGTCGCGATCATCCCCGCCCGTGGTGGCAGCAAGCGCATCCCGCGCAAGAATCTCAAGCCGTTCGACGGCGTGCCGATGATCGTCCGCTCGATTCGCACGGCGCTGGAGTCAGGGTTGTTCGAGATGGTTGCAGTCAGCACTGACGATGAGGAAATTGCCGACGTCGCGCGGGCAAATGGCGCCGAGGTGCCGTTCATGCGACCGGTCGATCTTGCCGATGATTTCACCGGCACCGCTGCGGTGATCGTGCATGCCTTGCAGCAATTGCCGACGTTCGATTACGCCTGTTGTGTATACGCGACTGCACCGTTGTTACAGGCGCGTTATCTGCGTCAGGGTCTGGATTTGCTCAAGCAGCATCCGCACAAGTCTTTTGCCTTTTCGGTGTGCGGCTTCGGCTTCCCGGTGCAGCGCGCACTGACCCTCGACGAGGAGGGCGCGTTGACGTCTTTGTACCCCGAATTTCGTACGACCCGTTCGCAGGATCTGCCCGAAGCGTTTCAGGACGCCGGGCAGTTTTACTGGGGCCGCAGCGAAGCCTGGTTGCGTGGCGAGACGCTGTTCTCGCCAGCCAGCCTGCCGGTGATCCTGCCGCGTCATTTGGTCCAGGACATCGACACGCCCGAGGACTGGCAACGCGCCGAATACCTGTACGCCGCGCTCAAGGCCGGCGGAGAACTGCAATGAGAGTGCTGATTCGCGCCGACGCCTCGCCGACCATCGGCAGCGGCCATATCGCCCGCTGCCTGACACTGGCGCGAGTGTTGCGCAGGCAGGGCAGTCATGTTGCGTTTGCCTGTCGGCGTTTGCCGGGGCATCGACTCGAAGCCTTGAATGCCGAAGGCTTCGAGACCTTCGCGCTGCCCGAGCGCTATCGCGATGAAGACCCGCTGCAGGCCATCGAATCGATGTTGCCGTGGCAGTTCGATATTGATGCACTGGGCCTGCTGCTGGACGGGCAGGCACCGTTCGACTGGATCATCGTCG
>Ga0268255_10001594_pt1 | contig 13074 bp, 9 predicted proteins | sample AgamicOrMarz_FD_200256 | JGI IMG/M metagenome (GOLD analysis project Ga0268255, IMG submission 200256) | Agave microbial communities from Guanajuato, Mexico - Or.Ma.rz (v2) (version 3) | ecosystem: Host-associated > Plants > Phyllosphere > Phylloplane/Leaf | place: Guanajuato, Mexico | collected...
ATGGGGATTTTGATGGAATGTCTCCAGATGGGAATTATTCTTTTATTAGCAAAGCCCTATGATGAAGCTCTTAATCTGGTAAAACTAATTGCCTTTCCGATGATTGCAATTAATGGTTTTGGGACACTTTTATTTTTACTTATTATTCAGGATATTTTTCATGAACAGGAACGAACACGGGCACTACAGACACATAAAGCTTTATATATTGCCAATCAAACGCTGCCATTTTTTCGCCAGGGCTTGAATAAGGATTCTTGTACAAAAGCTGCGGAAATTATTTTGAAATGGACGGGGGCAGATGCCATCGCCATTACAAATCAACAGCAAGTATTAGCCCATGTTGGAGCTGCTTCCGATCACCATCTTCCGTCCGGAACGATGGCCACCGAATTAACCAAAAAGGTATTGGATCAAGGCAGAATCATTATTGCAAAATCAGCCAAAGAAATTCAATGCTTTAATCCGAATTGCCCATTAGAAGCGGCCATTGTGTTACCTCTTAAGGTAGATGATAAAACGGTCGGAACCTTGAAGCTTTATTTTACTAATTCTAGCAAGCTAGATCGTGTTGAACAGGAGCTCGCAGAAGGTTTAGGGAAATTATTCTCTGGCCAGCTTGAAATGGCTGAACTAGAACGGCAGAGGCGCTTATTAAAAGATGCTGAAATAAAAGCACTACAAGCTCAAGTGCACCCTCATTTCTTGTTTAATGCAATTAATACCATTTCAAGCCTTGTCCGAAAAGACGCAGACCAAGCAAGAAAGCTATTAATTCAGTTAAGTGTTTTCTTTCGCAGTAATCTCCAAGGTGCACGTCAAATGTTGATTCCGCTTGAAAAAGAGCTTGAGCATGTCGAGGCCTATTTGTCGATTGAACAAGCAAGATTCCCTGACCGCTATAGTGTGCAAGTAGAGATTGATCCATCATTAGAAGAGGTCTTAATACCACCATTTACTTTGCAGCCGCTGGTGGAAAATGCGATTCGCTATGCCTTTTCAAAAACCAAAACGGGAACTGTTCGAGTACGGGCTTTTCAAGATGAGGGGAGAATGGTTCTTGTTACAGAGGATGATGGAAAAGGGATTACAGAGGAGAAGCTTGCAGTACTAGGAAATGAAACCGTTGATTCAGCCGATGGGACAGGTACCGCCTTATGGAATATTAAGAAAAGGATTGAAGAACTTTATGGGCCGGATGCATCGTTACAGATTGATAGTAAACTAGATAAGGGAACGAAGGTTGTGATTAAATTGCCAATAACAGGGCAAAGGTGGGGGGAAGAAAGTGTTAAAAGCCTTTATCGTGGATGATGAACCGCTTGCGAGAGACGAGCTTTCCTATTTGCTCAAACGCAGTAAGCAGGTTGAAGTAGCAGGAGAAGCTGATTGTGTCGAAGCAGCACTCGAGAAATTGAAAAACTTAGATATTGATGTCATCTTTTTAGATATCCAGCTTGCAGATGAAAGTGGTATTGAAATAGCCAGTAAATTAAATCAGTTAGACTATCCGCCTTTGATCGTGTTTGCTACGGCATTTGATGAATATGCGCTTAAAGCTTTTGAACTCAATGCTGTTGATTATCTATTAAAACCAATCGATGAAAAAAGAATCCAGAAAACGATTGATAAGCTTTATAAGCTTGCGGACAGTAGTGAGCAGAATATACCTCTTTTATCTAAGCCGCATTCGTTTCAAAATGAGAGATTGGAAAAACTAGCAGTTTCAATTGATGAAAAAATCGTTTTACTTCATATAAATGACATTGTCTATATTGGCACTCAGGACGGAAAAACCGTTGTTGCTACAGAAAAGCAAAAATTGTGGGTTAATGAACCATTGGTAACATTTGAACGAAAATTACATAATACGTCTATTATTCGCGTTCATCGTGCTTTTTTAGTAAATATTGATGCCATTATAGAGATTGAACCATGGTTTAATTCTACCTACAATTTAATTACGAAATCCGGCGATAAGGTTCCAGTCAGCAGAACCTATACAAAGGAACTTAAACAGCTGCTTGGAATTTGACAGCTGTTTTTTTGTATTTCAATTCGGAATTTATGTCTTTCAGCCCCAGATTGCCGCAACTTATCTTGAAAAACACATGTTATCGTTTTCATTTAATATGATTAAGATAAGCTATTAATTTTGGGAGAGGATGAAAGAAAATGAATGCGGTTTCAGTTGTGATTGGCTCCATCTGTATACTAATGATTGCGTACCGTCTATACGGGACTTTCATGGCTGCAAAAGTCTTAAAGTTAGATGATTCCAAGCCGACACCGGCTCACGAGTTAAATGATGGAAAGGACTACGTTCCAACAAATAAATGGGTGACATTCGGCCACCATTTTGCCGCAATCGCGGCTGCAGGTCCACTTGTTGGGCCAATCCTTGCGGCACAATTTGGTTATTTGCCAAGTTTACTTTGGCTATTAATTGGAGCTGTAATTGGCGGTGCGGTCCACGATGCTGTGGTACTTTATGCTTCCATGCGTAAAAAGGGGAAATCTTTATCGGAAGTAGCAAAAGATGAATTAGGCCCTGTTGCAGGTTTTTGTACTGGACTTGCTATGTTATTCATCATTACGATTACAATGGCCGGTCTTTCAATGGTCGTGCTTCATGCCCTTGAGAATAATCCTTGGGGAACCTTTTCAGTAGGAATTACTATTCCAATTGCGATGGGAGTAGGAATTTTTTATAAGAAAACAGGTAATTTAAAGATAACTACGACAGTAGGATTTATCCTAGTCATGGTCGGTGTCTTTGTTGGACCAATGATTCAAGATACGATTATTGGGGATTGGCTCACCTTAGATACCAAAACATTAGCCATTATCCTGCCAATCTATGCTTTCTTTGCAGCGGCACTGCCGGTATGGCTGTTGCTTGCTCCACGGGATTATTTAAGCAGTTTTATGAAGATTGGTGTATTTATTGCCCTTATCATCGGAGTTTTCATTATTAATCCGACGATTCACATGCCAGCATTTACGAAGTTTACACAAGGCGGCGGTCCTGTCATAGCTGGCCCAGTTTGGCCGTTTATTTCGATAACGATCGCTTGTGGTGCGATTTCTGGTTTCCATGCCTTTGTTGGTTCAGGTACCACACCAAAAATGTTAGATCGCTGGTCAGATATTAAGGTTGTTGGCTTTGGCGCGATGTTAGTAGAGTGTGTTGTCGGGATCATGGCATTAATTGCGGCAACAGCGCTTCAGCCGGCAGATTATTTTGCGATTAATTCAACTCCTGAGGTGTTCAAAACATTAGGAATGCATGTAGACCAATTACCAAAGCTTGCCCAGGAGATTGGAATTGACTTGGAAGGAAGAACAGGCGGTGCGGTAACATTAGCTGTAGGTATGACCTATATCTTTACTGCCATCCCTTGGTTTGCGAAATTATCCTCCTACTTCTTCCAATTTGTCATTATGTTTGAGGCTGTCTTTATTTTAACGGCAATTGACTCTGGTACACGTGTAGCCCGTTATTTGATTCAAGATTTCTTTGGAGAATTCTATAAACCTTTGAAAAAAACAGACTGGCTGCCAGGCTCCATTTTTGCAAGTGCCTTAGCATGCTTTATATGGGGATATCTGCTCTACTCAGGAGACATTGGTTCGGTTTGGGCCTTGTTTGGAGTATCGAATCAGTTAATGGCCTCCATTGGTCTTATCATTGGTGCAACCGTAATTCTAAAGGTTGCCGACAAACGGTGGTACATGTTTACTTGTTTAGTACCTCTGGCATATTTATTTGTTACCGTAAATTATGCAGGCTATTGGATGGTCAAAAACGTCTACTTAAATCCAGCAGCAGCAGGGTACAGTGTCTTGAATGGTGTTCTATCGATTACGATGCTAGTCCTTGGCATTATTATTATGGTGACAGCGATTAAGAAATGGACAACGTTGTGGAATTCCCCGCGTTTTCAATTTGGTTCAAGGGTTGCATAGAATAATGGGGCAGTTGACTTTAATAGTCAGCTGCTTTTCATGTTTAAAAAAGACCTTACTCGTCCATCCTGAAATTAGGCAAATGTTTGCTTGCATAGTAGCAGAAAATTTAATACAATAACCGTAATACTTTATATTAAAAAAACAGTGATCAGGAGTAGTAATGATTCATACTCGACAGATTAGAGAGTTGACGGCTGGTGAAAGTCAACCGAGTACATCATGAACTCGCCTTTGAGTTGCAGGCATGAACAAACAGTAATGGCTGCCGTTTACCGCGTTAAGGTTGAATGAAGCGAGTGTTTAGGCACTAATGTGGGTGGTACCGCGGGAAGATACATATAATCCTCTCGTCCCTTTTTGGGATGAGGGGTTTTTTTATTTATCAGTAGGAGGAAAAAAAATGAGCTTTAATCACGAACAAATCGAGAAAAAGTGGCAAAAAAAGTGGGAAGAAGAAAAAACGTTCAAAACGAGCGAAGAATATAATAAACGGAAATTCTATGCCTTAGATATGTTTCCATATCCATCCGGTGCAGGGCTTCATGTAGGTCACCCAGAAGGTTATACGGCAACAGATATTCTTTCCCGTTTAAAAAGGATGCAGGGATATAATGTCCTTCATCCAATGGGCTGGGACGCCTTTGGATTGCCTGCTGAACAGTATGCATTAGATACAGGTAACGACCCTGCTGAATTCACAGAAAAGAACATAAATACGTTCCGCAGACAAATTAAATCACTAGGTTTTTCGTATGATTGGGACCGTGAAGTAAACACGACTGATCCTGACTATTATAAATGGACACAATGGATTTTCTTAAAGTTATGGGAAAAAGGGCTAGCCTATATTGATGAAGTAGCCGTCAACTGGTGCCCTGCACTTGGAACTGTTTTGGCAAATGAAGAAGTAATTGACGGAAAAAGTGAACGCGGCGGCCATCCGGTTGAGCGCCGTCCGATGAAGCAATGGATGTTAAAAATCACTGCTTATGGTGACCGTTTACTTGAGGATTTAGAAGAGTTAGATTGGCCGGAAAGCTTGAAAGAAATGCAGCGAAACTGGATTGGCCGCTCTGAGGGAGCCGAAGTCACTTTCAAAATCGATGGGCATGATGAAACTTTTACCGTGTTCACAACACGTCCAGATACTTTATTCGGTGCAACTTATGCAGTGCTAGCACCTGAGCATGCCTTTGTTGAAAAAATTACAACAGTGGAGCAGCGTGCCGCTGTTGATACCTACTTAGATAAAGTTAAAATGAAGAGCGACTTAGAGCGTACAGACTTAGCAAAAGAAAAAACAGGTGTATTTACCGGTGCGTATGCCATTAATCCTGCAAATGGCGAAAAAATGCCAATCTGGATTGCTGACTATGTATTAGTAAGCTATGGAACAGGTGCGATTATGGCTGTCCCTGCCCATGATGAACGCGACTATGAATTTGCTAAAGTTTTCAACTTACCAATTAAGCCAGTCGTGGCAGGCGGAGATGTAGAGAAAGAAGCCTACACTGGTGACGGTGAGCATATCAACTCTGAGTTCTTAAATGGGTTAGATAAAGAAGAGGCCATTTCAAAAATGATCGCTTGGCTAGAGGAAAAAGGAATTGGAACGAAGAAGGTTACTTACCGTTTACGTGACTGGTTATTTAGCCGTCAGCGATATTGGGGCGAGCCAATCCCAATTATCCATTGGGAAGATGGCACGATGACAGCCGTTCCGGAAGAGGAGCTGCCATTAACCTTACCAAAAACAACTGACATCAAACCGTCTGGAACCGGAGAATCACCACTTGCTAACATTGAGGACTGGGTAAATGTTGTGGATCCAAAAACGGGTAAAAAAGGCCGCCGTGAAACGAATACCATGCCGCAATGGGCAGGAAGCTGCTGGTACTATTTACGATATATTGATCCAGAAAATGATCAAGAATTAGCATCACAAGAAAAATTAAATCATTGGCTGCCAGTTGATATTTACATTGGCGGTGCCGAACATGCCGTGCTTCACTTGCTATATGCACGTTTCTGGCATAAGTTCTTGTATGACATCGGTGTGGTGCCAACCAAAGAACCATTCCAAAAGCTATTCAACCAAGGAATGATCTTAGGTGAAGGCAATGAAAAGATGAGTAAATCAAAAGGAAATGTTGTCAACCCTGATGACATCATTGAAAGCCACGGTGCCGATACTCTTCGTTTATACGAAATGTTTATGGGGCCGCTTGATGCGTCGATTGCGTGGTCAACCAATGGCTTAGATGGATCCCGCCGCTTCTTAGATCGAATTTGGCGCCTGCTAGTGGAAGAAAACGGCGAGTTAAGTCCGAAAATCCAGCCAAATGAGGAAGTATCAAACCTTGAAAAAGCGTACCATCAGACCGTGAAAAAAGTTACCGAGGATTATGAAGGATTAAGATTTAATACAGCCATTTCACAAATGATGGTATTCATCAATGAAGCGTATAAAGCAACCGTTCTTCCAAAGGATTACATCGAAGGCTTTGTTAAGTTACTAGCTCCAGTTTGTCCGCATATCGCCGAGGAGCTTTGGGAAAAGCTAGGACATAGCGGCACCATCTCTTATGAAGCATGGCCTGCATATGATGAAGCGAAATTAGTCGATGATGAAATTGAGATTGTCATTCAAGTAAATGGCAAAGTCAAAACGAAATTAAAGGTTCCAACAGATGCAACGAAAGAGGCATTGGAAGGAATTGCAATGGATGATGATCGTGTCAAGGAACAAATCGAGGGTAAGACGATTCGCAAAGTGATTACTGTACCTGGTAAATTAGTAAATATTGTAGCAAATTAATCAGGATGCAAAATTGAACATCCTCCTGTGAAATGGAGGATGTTTTTCTGAAAGGGATGAATGGGATGGAAGAAATTAAAGTGATTACACCAGAAGAATTACAAAAAAAGCTCGAGGCAGGGGAAAAACTGGAGCTTGTCGATGTACGGGAAGATGAGGAAGTAGTTTTTGGAATGATCCCGGGAGCAAAGCATATTCGGATGGGAGATATTCCTGCTAACCTAGACTATTTTGATAAAGATAAGGAATATATTTTTATCTGCCGTTCCAGTCACCGAAGTGGTAACGTATGTCATTATCTTCAAGAACAGGGTTACAAAGTCCGCAATATGATTGGCGGAATGCTGGCTTGGCCATTTGAAACTGAATACATAGAATAACCGATTCCGTTTTGGAATCGGTTTTTTCGTTTCATTAGCAGCAAGAAGGTGTTCTCTAACTGCCAATCAGGTTCCACCTGTAGTGGTATCAAATCCCTGATGATGACCAGAAAATGTTTCTCCGCCGTTATCGAATTGATCCTGTTGTTGATTGCTATTATCAAAGCCTTGTCCACTGTTGTCAGTGTTTGTATCCGGTGTTTGCTGATTTTGGTCAAATTGCGAAGTACTGTCCCCGCCCCAGGAATTATTGAAATCCTGCCCGGATTGCTGATCTTGTCCTGATTGTTGATCTTGTTGTGAATTAAATCCCCCTTGTGAGGGCTGCTGATTTGTATTGTTATTTGAAAGTTGTCCTTGATTAGTAGCTACTTGATTGCTGTTATTACCGCCGTTTGATAACCCAAGATAGGAGACCATTCCAGCTACAAGTGCTAAGCTGCCGAAGCTGACTCCCCAAGAAATCTTTTGTTTTTTATCCACCTGAGATGCTCCTTTCTACATTGACCTCAAAAGGGAGTTTACATGTTCAAACTTAAAATAATCTTAACTTTTATAGTTATTTATTTTTAAAATTCTGAAAAAGTGAGAATACTAGTAGAAAAAAAGAGGGAGAGAGTTTTGTGATCCAAGTAAAGTTATTTGACCGGGAGCATGAAAAAGATTTAGAAAAAGAGATGAATCGATTTTTAAAAGGAATAGATGATCAAAGCCTTGTCGATATCAAGTACAATGTGGCGGCAATGACAGAAGAAGAAGAGGAAGAGCAGATTTACTGCTTTTCCGCCATGATTATTTATCGATCGTGAATGTCAAAAGGTAAGAACATAGTATTAACACTTAATAACGGGTTCACTTTAGAGGAGCAAATTATCCAAACAAAGTAAAACACACTGGATTTCCCATAGGAAATGGCAGTGTGTTTTTTGTTGTTATATCAAGACATTTTGCGGTTTTTACTTCTTTTCCACATCCGAAATCACGTAGTTATTCTAAACTGTGAAATAATTATTGGAGAGTATGCGAATTTGAAGTGATTTTTAGCGTGAATAAAGAGGAGGATTGTATTGTGGTTAACTTTTGTTGTTTTCATTTATATTTGAGTAGCCAGTATCAATCATTGACTACCCAAAATGCTTTTTTCCCCAATCACGGTAGTCAATAGCCTCGATTGACTACCCAAAATGCTCCTTTTTCCCAATCACGGTAGTCAATAGCCTCGATTAACTACCCAAAATGCTCCTTTTTTCCAATCACGGTAGTTAATAGCCTCGATTGACTACCCAAAATGCTCCTTTTTTCCAATCACGGTAGTTAATAGCCTCGATTGACTACCTAAGATACTCTATCAAACCAATTCGAGTCGACAAGTCCATATGTGATTTTTTTGGTGATAGTTAGAAGTTGAGGCAGGTTCGGATAATAACGTGAATAAATTAGTCAAAGCAGTCTGAACTTGCCTCAGGTTCGGACACGACCTGGTATAAATTGATCAAAGCAGTCTGAAGTTGCCTCGTGTTCGAACACAACCGGGCAAAAATTGATCAAAGCAGACTGAAGTTACCACAGGTTCAGAACCGATTGGGTTAAAAATCCATCAAGACAGAGTTACTTTATGCTTTGCCTGGCTTGCCCTTTTAATTTATACAGCCCTGAATAAAGACACCAGGCCGCTCACGATCCCCCTATGAATCCCTGAAAGTTGGTTAAACAAGAACAAGTAGAGCCCTTCACGCCCGATTATTTTTGGCAGAGAGAGCTGCATTGGTTCCAGCAAGCCTTCCTGTTACCAAGGCCGATGTAATGTTGTATCCGCCTGTGTAACCGTGAATATCTAGGATTTCCCCACAAAAATAAAGACCCTCCATCAATTTTGAGGCCATCGTTTGCGGCTCGATCTCTTTTACGGTAACTCCGCCGCCCGTTACAAATGCCTTTTCGAGAGGAAGGGTGCCATTCACTTTGAATTGAAATTGTTTGCAGCCCTTTGCAAACACACGGATTTTTTCATTAGAAATGGTGCCTCCTTGCTCAGAAGGATCAATATCATTCAATTCTAGCAGAAATAGGAGATAACGTTCAGGTACCATTCCTTTTAGGGTATTTTTGATACTTTTTTTAGGTTCGCTTTTTACGAGTTTGACAATCTCTTGAAAAATTTCTTCCTCTTTTCTGTCTGGAAGGGCGTCAAGGCTCATCGTTACCTCTTTTAAATTCCATTTTTTCATTGCCTTGACAACAAATTGACTGCAGCGCAAAACAGCCGGGCCGCTCACGCCAAAATGGGTAAACAGCATATCCATACGATGCGAAATCAAGGGTTTGCCCTTCGGATTTAACACACTAAGATTAATATCCCTTAACGATAATCCCTGCAGCGTTTTCTTTTTAATAAAGGGCTCACTTGAGGTCACAGGTACCTCCGTAGGGAACAAATCAGTGATTGTATGTCCCGCTTTTTTAGCCCAGGCATAACCATCACCGGTAGACCCTGTATGAGGGACCGATTTTCCTCCTACGGCAATCACTACTGACTTAGTAGATAGTTGTTGTCCATCTTTTAGCAGAACGGAAGAAACATGTCCATTTTCATAAAGAACATCCGCGACAGGACTATTTTTAAATACTCTTACACGAAGCTTTTCGAGCTGTTCTAAAAGGGCATCAACCACAGATTGGGCTTTGTTGCTAACTGGAAACATCCGCCCGTGATCTTCTTCTTTTAATTCAATTCCGAGCTTTTCAAAAAAGCGAATAATATCTTCATTACTGAAGATAGAAAAGGCACTATATAAGAATTTTCCGTTGCCTGGCAAGTGCTTAATGATTTCTTCAACCGGAAGCCGGTTCGTCACATTACAGCGTCCCCCACCGGAAATGGCTAGTTTTCGGCCGAGCTTATCTCCTTTATCAATTAACAGGACTTTTGAGCCCTTTTCACCAGCTGCAATGGCCGCCATTAATCCGGAAGGACCGCCGCCGATGACTATACAATCGTAATCCATTTTATCCACCAACTTTAATTTATTCATTTCATTATAAACATAACTTGTGAAATTAAAACGAAAAAAACCATTTTTTTAAGTGAAATAACTCAGTTGTGAGTGGCATCGGAGGGAAAGAAGTTGTAAACTACTAATAGTGTGCAAAAAACGTCGATTATTCTTTGTGAACTAACGAACGTATCTTTCGGGTAGGAAGGGATTTTATGCAGTCTAAGCTTTTAAGAGGAACGTTTATATTAACGCTCGGAACCATACTTTCTAAAGTAATCGGACTTATTTATGTTATACCGTTTTATCAAATTGTTGGAAAACATGGGACACAGCTTTATTCCTACGGATATGTCCCTTACACCATATTCATAAGTATTGCAACGGCGGGTGTACCACTGGCTGTTTCAAAATTCATTGCAAAGTATAATGCGCTTGAAGAATATGCTGTAGGCAGAAAATTGTTCAAATCCGGATTAATGGTGATGTCTTTAACTGGTTTTGCTGCGTTTTTAATTATGTATCTAGCAGCCCCTTTATTAGCGGAAATGAGTAATCCAGGTAAAGGTCAATTGGATGATGTGGTAACCGTCATGAGGGCAGTCAGTTTTGCCTTAATCCTTGTTCCCTTTATGAGCTTGATCAGAGGGTATTTTCAGGGGCATCAATCGATGGGACCAAGTGCTGCTTCACAAGTGGTTGAACAAATCGTGAGGATTTTATTCACACTGGTTGGGGCCTATGTGGTCTTGAAATTTTTAAGCGGGTCGATGGTAACTGCAGTAAGTGTTGCAACGTTTGCGGCCTTTGTTGGAGCGATTGGAGGCCTTGCCGTCTTATTTTGGTATTGGTATAAACGGAAGCCATATTTAGATGAGCTTTTGGAGAAAGATAAGGGAACGGTCAATATTTCGCTGAAAGAGATTTATAAAGAAATCTTTATCTATGCGGCCCCCTTTGTATTTGTTGGGATTGCTAATCCATTATTCCAACTTATCGATCAATTTACCCTTACTAAGGCCTTGGTAGAAATGGGAACTTCAAAGAAATTGGCTGATACTGCTTTTGGAATTTTGAACTTTGAGTCGCATAAAATTGTAATTATTCCTGTTTCTTTAGCTACTGCCTTTTCGTTAACCCTTGTCCCGAGCATTACGAAGGCATATGTTGAAAATGACCGTAAAAACTTGACTAATCAATTAAATCAAACCTTTCAGGTGTTATTATTTTTAACATTGCCCGCGGCGATTGGGCTATCGTTATTAGCAGAACCAGTTTATACGGCTTTTTATGAGCATGATACCCTTGGGACACAGGTTTTAGGTGCCTATGCGCCAGTAGCCATCCTTTTTTCTCTTTATTCGGTGACGGCTGCCATCATGCAAGGGATTAATGAACAGCGGTATACGATTTTAAGCTTACTAGTTGGACTATTGGTTAAACTATCTCTTAATATTCCATTAGTAAAGATGTTTGAAACAAGAGGGGCTGTATTGGCAACAGCGATTGGCTACTCGGCCTCGATTATTATTAATTTAATTGTCATCAAATATTTCTCCCGCTATCAATATCGATTTGTTTGGCGGAGAAGCTTATTGATTATTATTTTTGCGGGCTGTATGTGGGCTGGAACGGAGTTTATGTTTAAATTTTTAACGTTGTTTTTATCTCCGGCATCTAAAATGCAATCTGTCTTAATTATTTTAATAAGTGCCTTTGCAGGAGCAGCCATCTATTTTTATCTAGGATTAAAATCCGGACTTGCAACCCGATTATTCGGGAACAGAATTGAGCGTGTCCTCACTAAATTTAAGCTGCCAAGAAGGAGGCAAAGCGTTGAGAATTGATAAGATGTTAGCGAACCTTGGCTACGGCAGCCGGAAAGAAGTAAAGCAGCTTTTAAAAAGCGGTGCCGTTAGAATAGATGATGTAATCGTTAAGGACCCAAAACAGCATGTTGATGAAAAAATTCAAACTGTCACCTTAAATGGTGAAGTGATTGAATACAAAGAGTTTATTTATTTAATGATGAACAAGCCTCCCGGGGTGTTGTCGGCGACGGAGGATAGTGCTGCGGAAACGGTAATTGATCTGTTGGAGATAGGGGATCAAGTTTATGAGCCTTTTCCAGTTGGGAGATTGGACAAGGATACAGAAGGCTTATTACTGATAACCAATGATGGTCAATTAGCGCATCGCTTACTCTCACCGAAGAAGCATGTGCCGAAAACCTACTTTGCTGTCATAGATAGAGAAGTGACTGAAGAGGATATAAAAGCCTTTGCCAAAGGGGTAACTCTTGATGACGGGTATGAAACAAAGCCAGGTGAATTGAAAATTTTAAAATCTGGACTCCGCTCTGATATTGAGCTGACCATTACCGAAGGAAAGTTTCATCAAGTAAAAAGAATGTTTGAGGCTGTTGGGAAAAGGGTAGTCTATTTGAAACGTATTTCTATGGGGCCTCTTCCATTAGATGAAACTTTAGAGCTTGGAGAATATCGGGAACTAACGGATGAAGAAGTTGAGTTATTGCGGGAGTATCAAGTCAAATAATCACCAAAGCAGCTAATATTAGCTGCTTTTTGTGTTTTACTTAGGTAGTTGATAAATTTGGAATTCGGTCGAAATAATAGTAACGAAGCTTAAAAATGGGTACCATACAGGTAAATACGCATTAAAGAAGTGTTGCTAAGGGGGAACTGTTATGAAACTGACACACGATCAGGCCATTGAGTTACACGGTTTCAATAACCTAACCAAGTCTTTAAGTTTTAATATGTATGATATTTGTTTTACAAGAACGAGAGAAGAACGGGAAGCTTATTTAAAATATATTGACGAACAATACAGTGCGGAAAGATTGCAAAAGATTTTAAAGCATGTTGCTGAAATTATAGGTGCCAATGTA
>Ga0268255_10001597_pt1 | contig 13069 bp, 12 predicted proteins | sample AgamicOrMarz_FD_200256 | JGI IMG/M metagenome (GOLD analysis project Ga0268255, IMG submission 200256) | Agave microbial communities from Guanajuato, Mexico - Or.Ma.rz (v2) (version 3) | ecosystem: Host-associated > Plants > Phyllosphere > Phylloplane/Leaf | place: Guanajuato, Mexico...
ACGGTGGCAAGCGCCGCGGTCACGAGCGTACCGGCGCACAGTGCGACGGCGGTGGATTGGGCGAGGCGGCGCATCAGCGGTGAGACTGCCGATGCAAGGCGTACGGAAGAGCGGATCACTGCGGTTCTCCTGGAATGGAAGAGAGCGGGTGGTTCAGGTGGACTGTTCAAGGTTGGAGATGAAGACGCTGGCCGACGTGCGTCGCGCCCGCGTCGTTGCGGTTTGAAATCGCGGCGATCGTGGCGCCTTCGCGCAAGCTGTGCGGCAGCGTCAGTGCAAGCGGCGTTTCGCCGAGACCTTCGAAATTTGCGGTGACGCGTGTCAGCAAACGGCGCCATGCGGCGCAGCCGATCTCACGGTTCGGCGCGCAGACGCTTGCGAGCGGCGGCGACAGCAGTTCGCCCATTGCGAGACCGTCGAATCCCAGAATCGACATGTCGCGCGGAATCTGCAGACGCGCCCGGCGCAGGCCGCGCATCACGACCATTGCGAGCAGATCGTTACTGCAGAAGAGGGCGCTTGGACGGTTCGGGCCGCTCGTCAGATGCGCGAGCACCGCGGGCGACAGTTCGTCCGCGTTGAAGTCGACTTCGAGCGCGGGTGCAGGCGCGAGGCCGGCTTGTTGCATTGCTTGCGTGTAGCCGAGATGCCGCTGCCGCGCGCGGTCGGAGGCAGCGAGCGTGCCGGCGAGCATGAGGATGCGGCGATGGCCGTGCGCGATCAGCATGCGCACGCCTTCGTAGGCGGCGAGACGGTTGTCCACGGACACCGACGGACGGCGCACCGTGTCGTTGTGCATCAGCACATAGAGCAGACCGTCACGGTCGAGCTCGTCGAGAAGGGGATGCGTGTCGGCGTCGGCGACCGTCAGGATCAGGCCTTCCACGCGATGCTCGCGCAGCGTTTCGATGGCGCGGCGTTCGCGCTCGGCGTCGTACTGGGTGGTCATCAGCATGAGCCGATAGCCTTGCGCGGCTGCGAGTTCGTCGATGCCTTGCAGGCACTCCGCGAAGACAGGGTTGGCAAGCGTGGGCACGATCACGCCGATCAGGCGCGTGCGCTCGCCGCGCAGTTGACGGCCGAGCGGGCTGGGCCGGAAGTTGAGTGCGTCGATGGACTGGCGCACCTTGTCGAGCGTGACCGGATTGACGGTGTGCGGCGCGTTGATCGCGCGCGAGACCGTCGCGATCGAAAAGCCCGCGTGCGCAGCGACGTCCTTGATTGTCGGGGTCATGATTTCCGCTCGGTTGTAAACGTTTTCAGGAGCGGATTATCGGAAAGGTTTGTGACTTGGCGATGACGTCGGTTTCGGTTGCGGATTGTTTGGTTTGAAGTCGAGCGGGGGCGGTGAAGTGCGGTGCGGGGGTGTTGGCGTTGCCGGTATGATCGGCGGCGCTGCGGAGGTTTGGCCGGCCAGGCGGCCAATGGTAGAATGCGCGTCCACGCGTTTTGACCACCCTCGCCGGGGTGATGAAATTGGTAAACATAGCGGACTTAAAATCCGCCGCCTAACGGCTTGTCGGTTCGAGTCCGATCCCCGGCACCACGCTGTCTCCCAACGTTTGCCATATTGGTCAAGAAACCTAAGTCCGGGGTTTGCAGCGTTTCGCTTTGCTGCCGTTGTCCATTGTTTCCCATTGGCACCCACAGGAAGTGGGGGCATCGCTGGGGGCAGAATTCACATGAGGGGCATCAAAATGCCCCCACACGCTGATGCCCGGACGGATGTCGCTGCGCGCGCTGCGAAGCCGCGCGAGAAAGCCTACAAAAGGCGACATCCGTGCGCGACTCGCGCTGAAGTTGATGGCCTTCACGTTTGTGCGAACTGTCGAACTGCGGTTCCTTGAAGAACAGGAGATCGACTGGAAGCGTAAGGGATGGAATATCCCGGCCGAGAAGATGAATATGCGGGCGTCCCCACGTCGTGCCGCTATCGAAACAGGCGCAGGCAGTACTCCGGCAACTGATCGAAATCAAGGGAAACTCTCGTTACCTGTTCGCCAGTTCGACGAATTCCAACAAGACGATGAGACACAACACCATCATCTTTGCGCTTTGCCGGATGGGCTATCACTCGTGGAGGACTGGTCATGGCTTTCGCGGCTTCGCATCGCCATACTGAACGAGCACGGCTTCAACCGCGGCTTGATCGAGCGAGAGTTGGCCCATACTGAGCGCGACGGCGTGCGGGCGGCGTACAACCACGCCGAATTTGAAGGACCGACACAAGATGATGCAGTGGCGGGGGGATTATCTAGAAATCCAAAAAGGATCATAATCCAGCGCTGCGATGCTTGGATCCGGCCAGGCGCATGGCAACTAGAAACCGGTAAAACCACAAAAACGGGGTAGTGATGGCTCTTATTAAGTGCCGAGAATGCGGCACTGATGTCAGCGACAAGGCGGCCGCTTGTGTTAAATGCGGTGCGCCCATCAAGTCGACCAAATCGAAGTCAAAGACTGGATGCCTTCCGGTGATTGTAGGCGTGTTCATCGTTTTCGGTGCGATCTGGGCGATTGGCGGCAGCGGCTCAGGATCGTCTGCAAGCAGTAGCACAGAAGCGCCGGTGCCGAAGCCGGTCGAGGAGCCTTGCAAGGCGGACGACCTGTCGTGCCTCGGAAACAAGGGAATCGTGGGCGCTTCCGTCTATTGCCCACGGCATATCGAGCAACTGGCGAAGCACAGCGTCAAGTGGACAGACGGCACCTTTGAGATGAAGTTCAGCCGTTTCCGGTGGGCTAATCAAAAAAACGGCGAGATAACCTACATTGGCGACAAAGCGGAGTTCCAGAATGGCTTTGGAGCCTTTACGCCGGTCATCTACCAATGCGACTTGGCTGCCGACAACAAGACCGTGTTGGACGTGCGGGTCGTGGAAGGGCGACTGCCGAGCTAACCGTCGCGTGGTGCGCCGAAGGGGCGGATTGATTAAGTAAGCCCGCCGCAAGCGGGCTTTTTCATGCGTTGTGCATCAAATGCGGCGACGCCGGAAAGTTTCCACAGGTCAAATCCGCGCGATCGAACAAGGGCTGAGGTTCGACTGTCCCGACACAGATTTGAAGTACATCCGCTGAAGCCAATCGACTTCTGCGCCGTTGGCATTCAACCAGATGTTCAGGGGCTCGACGAAGTGCTCCGTCCGCAATCGGCCACCCGTGCGGCGCGAGCGAGCGATCAGTTGGGCTACAACCAGGTAGGCGAATGTTTGGCTTGGGGGCTTTTGACGGGAGGACCATAGGAATCTCGTCGTTGAAGGCGTAACGCGCGTTTTTGGGATCACGAGCATTCGACGGCTTATATGCTACTCCAGCTCAATCTCTGCACCGATCTCCCGCATCTTTTCCAACACCTTATCGAGCTCGGCAGGCTCGAGCGCTAGCCTAGCCGCGCCGAAAAATAGAATTTGCGGGCTCATCTCGCGTGGATCGACGCCGCCCGTATATTTGCGCCATTGCTGGCCGCCCGCGACGCCGAACAGCTCGGCCATCTGTTCGCCTGTGCGATCCAATCGGTTCTTAAGATCCTGGAAGTCGGACGCTTTCGGGGACGAATATTTCATAGAGAAAAGCCGCCTTTCGGCGGCCCTCGGATTTAGTTGAACAGAAACTTCGCGATTGTCATGACCGCGAGGAACAGGCCGCCCGCCATACTAAGGACATCAGCGCATCTCCAGTTTCAACTTCTGCGTTTTGGCCATCAGCTTTGCAACCTATGCTGAGACTTTGACGACGTCCTAAGTCTTGTCCATTTTCGCTTCATCCTTTCGGGATCGGGCTCCGCGCCCGAACTGTGTGACATCATGAACGCGATCATTCGGCGGAAGGTGTAGCGACACTGCAATCTCGATGATGAGCCACCATCGTTGAGGTTACCCGACGATGCTTATCACCTCCTCGATCGTCATGTCGCCAAAGTACTCCACGAGCAACGGAAACAATGCGGCGTCGTATGCAGCACAGTGCTTCTCCTTGAAGATGTCGAACTGCCCGTATCGCGCGACAACGCTGGCTTCGGCTGCAATGCTCGCCGACTCGAAGAATGCTTTTGCTTGGGTGATGATGTTGGAGTCCATGCGAAGACTAACGGCAGCGTCGATAAAAGCTTGAGGTTAAGTTGGATGCCGCCCTGTCGCAATGGGAAGGAACAACTCATCAGGGAAAATTCGCATAGTGGTCACGTGTCCTTCTTGATGGCCGAGAGCATCGACTCAAGCGTCGGCGCAATGTCGGCTGTGTAGTCAGTCAGCGGCGCTCCGGCAGGCGTGGAAATCGCACAGTTCATCATTGATCGGGTCCTCTGTAGACGCGGCAATCGTAGCCACCCCGGCAGTGTGTGAGGTACCATACTCAAACGCCACTCTCACCGAATTGAACACCGCCCATCATGCCCGCCGCGAGCGGGCTTTCGCACATTCAGCTATCGAAACTGAGGTGTGAAATGGCAGGTACAGCGCGGCGCCGGGCGGATCGGGCGCGACTCAAACATAAACGTAGGGACTGGTGGGCCGGGAAGCCGAAGAAAACTGACGTACAAATCGGCCGCCTGATCGACACTCCCACCCCATGCAGCTGCTGGATGTGCGGCAATCCGCGGCGCCATCAAAAGGACCGTCTCTCCATCTGGGAGCACCGCTGGTTTCAGGAGGTCGGCGATGAGTCGTAGCAAACGGAAGAATCCAATTCTCGGTAACACGACCGCTGAGACCGAGGCGCCCGAGAAAGCGAAATGGCACCGCCGACATCGTCGCGAAGAACGCGCGCGGCTAAGCTCCCAAGGTGAGGACTACGTCGAACGCAGTCATCGTGAGCATTCGGATCCATGGTCGATGGAAAAGGACGGGAAGAAGTACTGGGGCGATGCGATCAGCTCCAGGCACATGCGCAAGTGAAAGGAAGTGTTCAAGAACGTCGAGCGACGCAGCGAGTTTTCCCGGGTGGTTGAATACATCAGGGAATTGGCTGATAAGAGCGCGGCTCCGTCTACAGTCCACAGGCAGAAGACGAGACGCGCTTTGCCTGCCGGGCAAGATCAAACCCGGTGCCGACAGGTCTCCACAAGCGCGCCGCGCGCTCGTTGTTCATCTCTAACCATCCTTAACAGTGCGCCATTTCGGTCCACCGTATTCTTGCTGGCTGAGAAATCGGGGGATCGCATGAAATATCCGTACGACTTAGTCGCAGGCATCTTGTGTCTCACCATGTCGTTTGTATGCCTGGGTGCGCTATTGCTTGGCTGGCCCAACTCATCGGCTAAGATGCCGCTTCTGGCTCAGAAGTCGACGCGTCTGAGCCCGTCGGGATCACCGCCCATTGCTCGATATACGCCGCGCATGAATTCCGCCCCGGTGGTCTCCCACTGTAGCGACCGGAAGGTAAGGTCCTCGGGATTCAACTTTCCCTGAGCGCGGTGCAGTGCGCGCACTGTCGCTGTAAGAATGAACCAGTTTCCTCGACGACTCTGTCAATCGCACGTCAACCCGTCGTTCGCCGCCCCCACCCCAATCCCAAACTGTGCACAAACCCCACCACGTAAGCACTGCACACACTGGGGAATGCCTGAGCTTGAGCCGCTCCCGTCGCGCGTCGTAGAATCGTCGGACATCGGTTTGGGGGTCCAGCAATGTGCCTGGCTTCTCGTTGCGATTTCATTCGAATAATGCCGGGCCGCCCGGCGCTTTCGCGACCCGTCTCCCGGGTTGATGCGGGCGTTTGCCGCTCGCTCGCCATCGGCTTCGCGCCATGACCCCGTTGATTTCCGTCAAAAAGCTCAGCAAGAGCTTTCCCGGCGTGCGGGCGCTTCACGACGTTCAGTTCGACCTGGTCGAGGGCGAAGTCCACGCGCTGATGGGCGAAAACGGCGCCGGCAAATCGACGCTGATGAAAGTCCTCGCCGGCGTCTACACCCGCGACTCCGGCGAGATTCTCCTCGGTGGACAGCCGGTGCAGTTGCAGAGCCCGCGTGACGCGCAAGCCGCGGGCATCGGCATCATTCATCAGGAACTCCAACTGATGAATCACCTCACGGTCGCCCAGAACATCTTCATCGGCCGTGAGCCTCGCGGGCGGCTTGGCCTCTTTCTCGACGAAGACAAGCTCAACGCACAGGCGCGCGAAATCCTCTCGCGCATGCATGTGAATATCGACCCGCGCGCCATGGTCGGCAACCTCACGGTTGCGAGCCAGCAGATGGTCGAAATCGCCAAGGCTTTGTCGTTCGACTCGCGCGTGCTCATCATGGACGAGCCTACGTCGGCGCTCAACGACGCCGAAATCGCCGAGCTTTTTCGCATCATCCGTGAACTAAAGCAGCGTGGCGTCGGCGTCGTCTATATCTCGCACAAGATGGACGAGCTCAAGCAGATCGCCGATCGCGTCACCGTACTGCGCGACGGAGAGTACGTGGCCACCGTCGCCGCCGCCGACACGAGCGTCGAGGCGATCATCGGCATGATGGTCGGGCGCACCTTGAGCGACGTTGCGCCCGCCGGGCGCGCTGCGTCGCAAGGCGAGATCGCGCTCGAAGTCAGAAACCTCCACGCCGGCCCGCTTGTGCGGGACGTGAGTTTTACGCTGCGCAAAGGCGAGATATTAGGCTTTGCCGGCCTGATGGGCGCCGGGCGCACCGAGGTCGCGCGAGCCGTGTTCGGCGCCGATCCGGTCGAGTCCGGCGAGATCTTCGTGAAAGGCGCGAAGGCCTCGATCAGAACGCCGAGCGACGCCGTCGCGCATGGCATCGGCTATCTGTCGGAGGACCGTAAGCGTTTCGGGCTCGCCACCGGCATGGATGTGGAATCGAACATCGTCATGTCGAATCTGCGCAATTTCCTGTCGCTCAACTTTTTTCTGCGCCGCGCGCGGATGCGCCGCCGCGCGTCCCACTTCATCAATCTGCTCGCGATTCGCACGCCGTCCGCCGCGCAGCAAGTGCGGCTGCTGTCGGGCGGCAACCAGCAGAAGATCGTGATTGCGAAGTGGCTGGAGCGCGACTGCGACGTACTGTTCTTCGACGAACCGACGCGCGGCATCGACGTCGGCGCAAAGAGCGAAATCTACAAGCTGCTGCGCTCGCTCGCGGACGAGGGCAAGGCGATCGTGATGATTTCGTCGGAACTGCCGGAGATATTGCGCATGAGCGACCGCGTCGTCGTGATGTGCGAGGGCCGTATCACCGGCGAACTCCCGGCGGAGCAGGCGACCCAGGAGCGCATCATGCATCTGGCCACGCAGCGCCAAACACTGAAAGCGGCGTGAGCCGCGAGAGGACGCTATGACAATGCAACCCGATTCTTCCGCGCTGACCGGCCAGCGGCGCTTAACCGGCCTGAGAGCCCGCATCTTCTCGCCGACTGCGTTGCAGAAGCTGCTCGCCTTCGCGAGCCTGATCCTGTTGCTGGTGTTTTTCAGCTTCGCGTCGCCCGCTTTCATGCAGATGGACAACATCCTCGGCATTCTGCAGGCGACGGCGGTCAACGGAGTCCTCGCGATTGCCTCCACGTTCGTCATCATCACCGGCGGCATCGATCTGTCCGTCGGCACGCTGATGACCTTCACCGCGGTCATTTGCGGCGTGTTTCTCACGTACTGGCATTTGCCGATGTGGCTCGGCGTGCTTGCTGCGATCGGCACGGGCGCGATCTGCGGCACCATTTCGGGCACGCTCACCGCGAAGATGAAGATACCGCCGTTCATCGCGACGCTCGGCATGATGCTGCTGCTCAAGGGGCTCTCGCTTGTGGTGTCGGCCGACAAGCCGATTTATCTCACCGACACCGAAAACTTCTACATGATTTCGCAGGACTCGTTGATCGGTTATCTGGTGCCGAGCCTGCCGATTCCCAACGCAGTGCTGATTCTGTTCTTTCTCGCGATCATGAGTTCCGTCACACTCAATCGCACCGCGCTTGGCCGCTACACGTTCGCGCTCGGCAGCAACGAAGAAGCGGTGCGGCTTTCGGGCGTGAACGTCGACAGGTGGAAGATCGCCATTTACGGCCTGGGCGGCGCAATTTGCGGTATTGCGGGGTTGCTGATCGCGTCGCGCCTGAATTCGGCGCAGCCGGCGCTTGGCCAGGGTTACGAGCTCGAAGCGATTGCGGCCGTAGTGATCGGCGGGACCTCGCTTTCGGGCGGCTCGGGCACGATACTCGGCACGATCATCGGCGCATTCATTATGAGCGTGCTGACCAACGGCTTGCGCATCATGTCCGTTGCTCAGGAATGGCAGATCGTGGTGACTGGCCTCATCATCATTCTCGCGGTCTACGCGGACATCTTGCGACGCAGGAAGAGCTGACGCTCGCGACAATATCAACAACGGGAGGCGCCGCAAGGCTTCCTGCACAGCTGAAGAAGAAGGGTCCACACCTCAGGAGGAGATATTTCATGTTGAATCGCAAACTATTCGGCGTCGTGATAGGCGTCGGCGCGCTCGTCGGCGGCGCGAATCTCGCACACGCGGACGAGGTCTACATTCCGCTCATTTCCAAGGGCTTCCAGCACCAGTTCTGGCAGGCGGTCAAGGCAGGCGCCGAACAGGGCGCGAAGGAACACAAGGTCAGAATCACCTTCGAAGGACCGGAGACGGAAGCCATGGTCGACAAGCAGATCGACATGCTGTCGGCGGCGCTCGCGAAAAAACCGCAGGCGCTCGGCATCGCCGCGCTCGACAGCAAGGCGGCCATCCCGCTGCTGCGAAGAGCGCAGGCCGCGAAGATTCCGGTCATTGCGTTCGACTCGGGCGTAGACAGCGACATTCCGCTCACGACCTGCTCGACCGACAATCTCGCGGCAGCCGCGCTCGCCGCCGACAAGATGGCCGAGGCGATCGGCAATGCAGGGGAAGTGGGCGTCATCGTGCACGATCAGACGAGTCGCACGGGCATCGACCGCCGCGACGGTTTCCTCAACGAAATGAAAAGCAAGCATCCGAACGTCAAGATCGTCTCGGTGCAGTACGGCGGCGGGGACCATCTGAAGTCCGCCGAAATCGCCAAGGCGATGATCCAGGCGAATCCGAACCTGAAGGGCATTTTCGGCGCCAATGAGGGTTCGGCGGAAGGCGCGGCTATCGGTGTCAAGGAATCGGGCAAGAAGCTCGTGCTGATCGGCTACGACTCCGGCAAGGAACAGAAAGACGACATCAACTCCGGGTTGATGGCCGGCGCGATCACGCAGAACCCGATCGGGATCGGCAAATGCGTCGTCGATTCCGCAGTGAAAGCGCTCAAGGGCGAAAAGCTGCCGAAGAAAGTCGACACCGGCTTTTACTGGTACGACAAGAGCAACATGAACGATCCGAAAATCGCCGCAGTGCTCTACGATTGATTGATCGTCGCTTAACGAACTGCCGTCGAGGAGCGTGCTCACATGACCACGATTACCACGCTGTCCGTCAGGGACATCCGGTTTCCGACTTCGCGCTCGCTCGACGGCTCCGATGCGATGAACGCCGCGCCCGATTATTCGGCCACCTACGTGACTCTTGAAACGGATGCGCCGCACGCGCTTACCGGCCATGGGCTGACATTCACGATCGGCCGCGGCAACGAGATCTGCGTGAGGGCGGTGGAGGCGCTCGCTCCGCTCGTCGTCGGTAGAACGCTCGAAGAGATTGCTTCGGACATGGGCGCTTTCTGGCGCATGCTGACCTCGGACAGCCAGTTGCGCTGGATCGGTCCGGACAAGGGCGCGATCCATCTCGCCACGGCTGCGGTCGTCAACGCGGCCTGGGACCTATGGGCAAAGGCGGAAGGCAAGCCGGTTTGGAAACTGCTTGTCGACATGAGCCCGGAAGAACTGGTGCGGTGCCTGGACTTCCGCTATGTGACCGACGCGATCACGCCGCATGAAGCCATCGCGATGCTGCATCGTCACGCAGCCACCAGAAGCGGGCGCGAGAACGAAATGCTCGCGCACGGCTATCCTGCGTACACGACGTCGGCAGGTTGGCTCGGCTATGACGACGACAAGATTCGCCGGCTCGCGCGCGAAGGCGTCGCTCAAGGCTGGACGCATTTCAAGCAGAAGGTCGGCGGCAATCTCGACGAGGACATGCGCCGCGCTCGCATCCTGCGCGAAGAGATCGGCCAGGACCGCAAGCTGATGATGGACGCGAATCAGGTGTGGGATGTGGACGAAGCCATCGCGAACATGCGGCATCTCGCGCAGTTCGACCCGTGGTGGATCGAAGAGCCCACGAGCCCCGACGACATTCTCGGTCACGCGGCGATCCGCCGACGCCTTGCGCCAATCGGTGTAGCGACGGGCGAGCATTGCCATAATCGCGTGATGTTCAAGCAATTGCTGCAGGCGCACGCAATCGATTTCTGTCAGGTGGACAGTTGCCGTTTGGGCGGCTTGAACGAAGTGATCGTCGTACTGCTGATGGCGGCGAAGTTCGGCGTGCCCGTGTGTCCGCACGCGGGCGGCGTCGGCTTATGCGAGTACGTGCAGCATATTTCGCTGTTCGACTATATCTGCGTGTCGGCGTCGCTCGAAAACCGGGTGCTCGAATATGTGGACCACTTGCATGAGCATTTTGTCGATCCTGTCGTGATCCGCAATGGCCGTTATATGCCGCCGCAGCGACCGGGCTACAGCATTGAAATGCACGCGGCCTCGCTCGACCAGCATGACTTTCCTAACGGTCCCGTTTGGCGCCCTTGAGCGCGTTGCTGGCCTGGCCGTGTAAACTTGGCGTTCAGCGTTCCGCATTTTCAAGCGGCGCTCATGCAAAGCCACGACCATGCATCAACTGAAATATCTGAGCGGCTATCCGCCCGCATTGCTGGAGAAAGTCAAAAAGCTGATCGCCGACGACCAGCTCGGCGCCTATCTCGCCGCGCGCTATCCGAACTCGCACGAAGTCCAGACGGACCGTGCGCTCTACACGTACTGCGCGGAATTGAAGCGTGAGCATTTGCGCAGCGCGGAGCAGATCGACAAAGTCACTTACGACAGCAAGCTCGACGTAGTGCGTCACGCGCTGGGCCTGCATACCAGCATTTCGCGCGTGCAGGGTGGCAAGCTCAAGGCGAAGAAGGAAATCCGCATTGCGTCGCTATTCAAAACCGCGGCGCCGGAGTTTCTGAAAATGATCGTCGTGCACGAGCTCGCGCATCTGAAAGAGAGCGACCACAACAAGGCGTTCTACCGCCTCTGCGAGTTCATGCAGCCGGGTTACCACCAGATCGAATTCGACCTGCGGCTTTACCTGACCCATCGCGAGTCGGCGAAGAGTCAGGCTTGATACGTGCCGCGGTTTATCCAAACGAAAACACGCGGCACGTCATGGCCTTCTCAGGCTGCGACCGCTTCAGCCATTTCGACAGTCGACGCCTTCAGCAACACCGGAATGGACTTCGATGTGGGCGTACCCGCACCGTCCGCGACCGACGACAGCGGCACGAGCGGATTTGTCTCCGGGTAGTAAGCGCCGAGGCAACCGCGCGGAATGTCGTATTCGACTAGCAGAAAGCCATCTGCGTGACGTTCGATACCATCGGCCCACACGCTCGTAATGTCCACGCGCTGTCCGGCGGCAAACCCGAGCATCGCGATGTCATCCTTGTTGGCGAACAGCACGCGCCGCTGTCCATATACGCCGCGATAACGGTCGTCGAGGCCGTAGATCGTCGTGTTGTACTGATCGTGCGAACGGGTCGTCATCAACGTCATCAGGCGCTCGCCGTGCTGTTCTCGTGCGCGATGAATCGGCGTGTCGAGCGCGATGGGATGCACAAGAAACTGCGCCTTGCCGGAGGGCGTTTTCCAGATCCGCTCGCGCGATGCGACGCCCAGGTGGAAGCCGCCCGGGCGCTTGAGCCGCTCGTTGTAATCGTGAAAGCCGTCGATTACTTTCTCGATGCCGTCGCGAATCAGCGAGTAATCCGCGGCGTGCGCGAGCCAATCGACCTTGTCGCTGCCGAGCGTCGCATGCGCCATGCGCGCGACGATCGCAATTTCCGACAACAGGTTCTCCGACGCCGGTTTGTTCATGCCGTACGAAATGTGCACCATGCTCATCGAATCTTCGACGCTCACGCCTTGCGCAACGCCGTTCTGCAAGTCGATCTCGGTGCGGCCGAGCGTCGGCAGAATCAACGCGTCGCGGCCATGCACGAGATGGCTGCGGTTGAGCTTCGTCGTGATATGCACAGTCAGATCGCACGAGCGCATGGCTTCCCACGTGCGCGGCGTGTCGGGCGTCGCGATCGAAAAGTTGCCGCCAAGGCCAATGAACACCTTGACCTTGCCATCGAGCATCGCCTGAATCGTATTGACCACGTCGAGCCCATGCTCGCGCGGCGGCTCGAAACGGTAGGCCTTGCCGAGCCGGTCGAGGAACGCCTGCGTCGGCTTCTCTTCGATGCCCACGGTGCGGTCGCCCTGTACGTTCGAGTGACCGCGCACCGGGCACAGGCCCGCGCCGCGCCGGCCGATATTGCCGCGCATCATCATCAGGTTCGACAGCAGTTGTACCGTCGGCACCGAGTTCTTGTGCTGCGTGAGGCCCATGCCCCATGTCGAGATTACCGCGCGGCCCTTCACGTAGATGTCGGCGAGCTTCAGCACGTCCTCGAACGGCACGCCTGCTTCGGCGACGATGGTCTCCCAGCTTTCCGCGCGCAGATCTTCGGCAAAGGCCTCGAAGCCGACCGTATGTTCAGCGATGAACGCGACGTCGAGCACGCGTTCCAGCCCGGAAGCCTGAGCCTCGTCGTCCAGTTCGATCACGCGCTTGGCCACGCCCTTAATAAGCGCGAAGTCGCCGCCGACCTTCGGACGGATGAACACGGAGCTGATCTTCGTGCTGCCCATCGTCAGCATTTCCACTGGATGCTGCGGGCTCGCAAAACGCTCGAGTCCGCGTTCTTTCAGCGGATTGATCGACACGATCGTCGCGCCGCGCTTTGCGCACTCCCGCAGTTCACCGAGCATCCGCGGATGGTTGGTCGCCGGATTCTGGCCGAAGATCAGCAGCGTGTCGGCGTGTTCGAAGTCGTCGAGCGTCACCGTGCCCTTGCCGATGCCCACGGTGTGAGGCAAGCCGCGGCTCGTCGCTTCGTGG
>Ga0268255_10001605_pt1 | contig 13007 bp, 11 predicted proteins | sample AgamicOrMarz_FD_200256 | JGI IMG/M metagenome (GOLD analysis project Ga0268255, IMG submission 200256) | Agave microbial communities from Guanajuato, Mexico - Or.Ma.rz (v2) (version 3) | ecosystem: Host-associated > Plants > Phyllosphere > Phylloplane/Leaf | place: Guanajuato, Mexico...
GCTTCCCAATTAAACAGACCACTTCATAATTAATGGTACCCATTATCTCTGCAATCTGATCGACTGATTGAAAAGAGGAATTGCTATGGCCAAAAATAGTTACTTCATCACCAACAGAGCAGTTACTAATATCAGTTACATCTATCATTGTTTGATCCATACAAACTCGTCCAGTGATATTTGATAGGTTGCCATGTACCAGTACTTTTCCTTGATTAGATAAAAGCCGGGAGAGCCCATCAGCATATCCAAGTGGAAGAGTAGCGATCATACTTTCTCTTTCCGGCTTCCAAGTCCATCCGTAGCTGATTGCCTGCGTAGCAGCTACTTTTTTTATGGCTGCAATTTTCGTCTTAAAGGTCATTGCCTGCTTTAGCTGGATCATGTGTTTTTTTAACGAAGTATCTGGATACAAACCATATAAGGCAACTCCAATTCGAACCATATCAAGATGCATATCCGGAAATTTCATTGCTGCTGCACTATTACAGCAATGCTTGAGGGGTATATAAATACCATGGTCCTCCAAATATTCCACGATTGATTGGAATTGATTATACTGTGAATAGGTAAGATGGGTATTTTCATTATCAGCGTTTGCAAAATGAGTAAATATCCCTTCAAGATCGACATGTAGTGAATTAGTAGCTTTTTGTGCAAGTATTCGCGCATCTTCATGGGAAGAAACACCAATTCTAGACATACCGGTATCAATTTTTAAATGAATAGAAGCCGTTTTGTTTAAGATATTCGATTGGATGATGACTTCATCCAAAACTTCATGGTCAAAGACTGTTAGTGTGATATTCTCTAAAATAGCGGCCTTAACTGAACGTTTCGGAGTATACCCGAGTACGAGAATGGGGTGAGTGATCCCTGACACTCTAAGAGCGATAGCCTCATCTAAAATGGCGACTGCTAAGTAATCTGCACCAGCTTCAATGGTTGATTTTGCAATTTCAGTTGCTCCGTGTCCGTATCCATCGGCTTTGACTACAGCCATGATTTTGACGTTAGGGGAGATAAACTGTCTGAATTGATTATAATTTTCTTTAATATGATTTAGTGAAATTTCTGCCCATGTATCGCGGTAACTTAATTGATTCATATGAACATCCCCCATCATCAAAAATCCCCTCAAGAGATTTCTTGAGGGGAAAGAATAGCTATTAAATAGCTGAAAGCTCTTTTTCTAATGCCTTTTCTACTGTTACATAATCATATCCAAGATCTTTTGCTACTGCTTCATATGTGATTTCTCCGTTGGCAACGTTAACGCCAAGATGTAAAGCAGCACTTTCAGAAATGGCTTTGAAAACCCCTTTATTAGCGATTTGCAATGCATATGGAACCGTAACATTTGTAAGTGCAAGAGTTGAAGTTCTAGGAACAGCACCAGGCATATTTGCAACAGAATAGTGGACAACACCATGTTTGATAAATGTTGGATTGTCATGTGTTGTCACATGATCAATAGTTTCCACGATTCCACCTTGGTCAATCGCAACATCAACGATAACAGAACCAGGTTTCATTGATTTGACCATTTCTTCTGTAATCAGCTTAGGAGCTTTGGCACCAGGGATTAATACGGCACCGATAAGAAGATCAGCTTCTGCCACTGCTTCTGCAATATTAAAAGGATTAGAAATTAATGTTTTGATTTGATTTCCAAAAATATCATCTAACTGACGCAGGCGGTCAGCACTTAAGTCAATAATTGTCACGTCAGCGCCTAAACCGATGGCCATTTTCGCCGCATTAGTTCCAACAATACCACCACCGACGATTGTTACTTTCCCGCGATTAACCCCTGGAACACCTGCAAGAAGAATTCCTAGTCCACCATTATTTTTTTGTAAGAACTGTGCACCAATTTGGGCTGCCATACGGCCAGCCACTTCACTCATTGGGGTAAGAAGAGGAAGAGTTCTGTTTACAGATACTGTTTCGTAAGCAATAGCGATGACACCTTTTTCTTTAAGAGCTTGTGCCAACTCTGGCTCTGCTGCTAGATGTAAGTAGGTAAATAAGATTAAACCTTGACGGAAATACTTATATTCACTAGAAAGCGGCTCTTTCACTTTCATGATCATATCTGCTCTAGTCCATACTTGTTCAGCACTATCGATAATCTCAGCACCAGCTTTAGCATAATCTTCGTTAGTGAAACCGCTTCCAATTCCTGCATCTTTTTCCATTAAAACGATGTGACCGGCATTTAGGAATGAGACAACACCTGCAGGAGTAAGTGCTACACGATTTTCATTATTTTTAATTTCTTTAGGTACACCAATAAACATATTGATATTTCCTCCTCTAGTTACATGTAAGTGTTTTGCTATGGCTAAAGTATAGAATGTTTCCTAGAGAATTTCTTTGTTCAAAAAAGAGAAAGATTTTCACTCTTTTTGGGGATTTTCACAAAACGTTCAAATCCCCTGATATTTTTCGAGCTTTAAATCTAAGTAGAGGATCATTTTTTGATTAGGATCCTTGAAATTTACATCCCCAATTTCCATGATACGTTTAAGCCGATAATTTAAAGTATTAGCATGGACATTAAGTTCCTTGGCTGCATCATTTATGTTGTTATCTTTATTTAAGAAAACCTCTAATGTTTCGATTAAATTACTGTTGTGTTTTTGGTCATATTCATGAAGTCGTTTTAAGGAATAATTCTCATATGCTTCTGTTTGTCTTTTTTCTAAAATTAAATCTAAAATTTGATATATCCCTAGTTTTTGATAATTAAAAATGTTCTTAGTCTCAAAAGGGAATTTTTCTTTAATTGATAAAACATCCAATGTTTCCTTATAGGCTTTGTTTGTTTGTAAATAGTCCTCATAAATGCTGCTATATCCTGTTTTAATCTCCTTAATCCCATATCTTTCATTCATTTGAAGAACAAAGAATTTTACAAATTGGTCAAGTTCATTAAAAGGGTTCTCAATTTTAGTGGTGGATACCAATAGAATGAGTTGATTGCAATCTATTGTGTAAAGAATAATTTTAATCCGTTGATTTGTTTTCAATAAATATGAGATGGATTGCTCTACTTTGTTTGTGATATTCTCTTGGAATTGGAATACAAGAACCGCATAAGACGTTGGCGGTGTTAATTGTAGGGAATGGAAATGGTCGAAAATCTCCTCTTTTACTTTTAAATGACCTGTTAAAAGCTTCCAAAAGAATTCTTGTGAGCGTTCATCTTTTTTGTTCTTTCTCGTCTGAAGCTGTAATAATTTATTTTTTGCGGAATCAGCCGCTTTTTTTAAAAGAATGAAATCTTCATCAGTTAAGGATTTATCAATTTCAATCGCCCAAATAAATCCAATCACTTCATCTTGCTTCCAAATTGAAATGGCGACTCTATTGTTAAGACCAATGTCATTCATGTTTTTCACACGGATCGGCTCTTGGGTCTTAAGTAAAGCAGGAATCGTTCCTTCCTTCCATAATTGATTAATGACCTTTTCCGGCACCCTCCGTCCAATAATGGTAGAAATTCGCGCTGGATCTGTCCGTTCATCATGTGTACTATAGGCAAGCAGGCGGTGGTTTGCATCCTCAATTGTAATAGGGCACATTAGTACCTGACTAATAAGGTCGGCAAATTCATCTAAGCTTTCAAAGGCAGTCTTAAATGGATCATGTAGTCTAGTATTCAAAATGATTACCCCCGATTTATATATAATGAAATATGGAAGTCATATTAAGTTCTTAAAATGCCTTTGTTTAATTTTACAAAAAATATATGATAATTTCATGTATTTTTACAAAATAATTAATTCGCAATAATGTTAAAATGATTTCGAGTAATCCTAAAAGAGTAAATATTTTAATAATTATCTTTTTTGAAAGCGTTGCCATCTAGGTATAAGGAGGTAAATGTAATAAAAAGCTTAAAAGTGGAGAATAACATTGCTATAGTAATAAAGTAAAGAAATTATTTCAATGGGATGAGAGAAATTCTAAAGTTTATTCATAAAGGGGGATTTATATGAGTAAAAACACTCAAAGTAAAGAGCTTCACCGTGGATTAGAAGAAAGGCATATCACCTTGATGTCTTTAGGGGCAGCCATCGGGGTGGGACTATTTCTTGGTTCTGCAACAGCAATAAAAATGGCGGGACCAGGAATATTGGTTGGATATGCGGTTGCCGGATTAATTATGTTTTTTATTATGCGTGCACTTGGAGAAATGGCGATTCAAAAACCAGTAGCAGGTTCTTTTAGTAAATATGCACGTGATTATTTAGGACCACTTGCTGGATACATTACAGGCTGGAATTATTGGTTTTTATGGGTCGTGACCTGTATGGCTGAGATTACAGCTGTAGGAATTTACATGGAGTATTGGTATCCAGATGTTCCACGTTGGATCTGGGCACTCTCTGCACTAGTCATAATGGCCACAGTCAATTTTCTAGCAGTCAAAGCATATGGAGAATTAGAATTTTGGTTTGCTTTAATTAAAATTGTTACGATTATTGCAATGATTGCTATCGGTGTTGGAATGATTATCTTTGGAATTGGCAACGGCGGTATTGCGACAGGGATTAAAAATTTATGGGAACATGGCGGTATTTTCCCTAATGGGATTAAAGGGGTTTTATTATCCTTGCAAATGGTAATGTTTGCTTATCTTGGGATTGAAATGATTGGGGTAACAGCAGGTGAGGTTAAAAACCCTGAAAAATCTCTTGCAAGAGCAATTGATTCTGTTTTCTGGCGTATTCTTATTTTTTACGTAGGTGCTTTATTCGTCATTATGTCTATTTATCCATGGGAAGAAATTGGTACAAAAGGAAGCCCATTCGTCCTTACCTTTGAACAAATCGGGATCCCAGGAGCAGCAGGTATCATTAACTTCGTCGTACTTACAGCAGCACTGTCATCATGTAATAGTGGGATTTTTAGTACGGCACGGATGTTATTTAACTTAGCCCAGCATGATGAGGCGCCAAAGAATTTCGCAAAAGTAACTAAAAATGGGGTTCCAGGTGTAGCAGTTGTCGCTTCTGCAGGTGCCTTATTGATTGGTGTTATCTTAAATTATATTGTTCCTGCAAAAGTATTTACGTGGGTGACGAGTATTGCAACCTTTGGAGCAATCTGGACTTGGGGAGTCATTCTTTTATCACAAATTCGCTATCGTAAAACTTTAAAGCCGACTGAAGCGCAAGGTCTAAAGTATAAAATGCCACTTTTCCCTTTTACTTCTTATCTTTCATTAGCTTTTTTAGCATTTGTGATTGGGATAATGGCTTATAATCCGGATACGAGAATTGCATTAGTAATTGGACCATTATTCTTAGTCTTCTTGGTTGCGGTTTATTATGCCAAAGGATTTCATAAACGAAATTCAATTAATGAAAAAGCAGAAGAACGAGTTAGTTAGAAAATTACTCGAGTTTTGATACAAGAAAAAGCAGTGGGATGATGTCCCACTGCTTTTTTTGCTGAATTAATTCGCCGTATTACGTCTTACCGCTGCGGAAAGGAAAGAGTAAAGTAACAAAAGAAAAACAATCCCCTTCGATGATTGTAATTGATTTTATTTCACATACTAACATAGAAAAATTTAATGAGGGAATGGTGTTGGTTTTGAATAAAATTATTACCTTGATCACCGTAACAGTTTTAACGATTTTTCTATCTAGTGTTGATGCAAATGCAGAAACAGTGGCAAGTTTGTCTGAACAAAATACGATGTCCGTTCTTTGGTTTCAAAAAGCTGGAGAAGCAAAAGGATTATACTATCAAGGCTATAACATAGGAAGAATGAGATTGGACGAAATCATGAGTAAAAAAAGAGGAAAGAATGCTTTAAAGCCGGCAATTGTCCTTGATATCGATGAAACTATATTAAATAACAGCCCTCACCAGGCGTGGTATGTAGTGGCAGGAAGAAGAATTCCTTTTAATTGGAGTAGTTGGTTCAAACGGGCTGAAGCAAAACCACTTCCGGGAGCAATAGAATTTTTGCAGTATGCAAAATCTTTAGGTGTGGAGATTTATTATATTTCCAACCGACACCAATCACAAAAAGATGCAACTTTGAAGAATTTGCAGAGTGTGGGTGCACCTCAAGCAGATTCTAATCACGTGTTATTATTGCAACCTGGTGAAATTGGGAAAGAAACACGCCGCCGCCTAGTGGCGAGGACACATGAAATTGTCTTATTATTTGGTGATAACCTTGGGGATTTCAACGGATTTGATGTATTATCATTGTCAGAGAGAAATCAAACGGTGGATAGGTACAGGGAAGAGTTCGGTAAAAAACTGATTCTTTTTCCAAATCCAATGTATGGAGATTGGGAAGGGGCTATTTATAATTATAATAGCAAGTTACCAGATGAAGAAAAAAGCAAACTTAGAATGAAATTTTTAGAAACGTACCATTAGAAAAAAAGACGCCAAAATAGGCGTCTTTTGTCTAACCTGTAAATGCAAAAAATAAAAACTAAAAGTGCAGCTTAACTCCTAACGTTTTTAAGGATATTAATTGCAAAGACAATGATACCTAATACCATTAATGTGCCACCAGTTGCTACTGCGGGTGCAGCACTTTCCGTCCCTGTTACTAAAAAACAGAGTCCAATCATCATAATGGGAAGAGAAATGTTATGAAGCCAAAAGTGAACCTTTGCGAGTGTTGTTTCTGCAGCATTTGGGAAACCAACATAGATGAGACCAGCGATAGCCATAGTCAGCCAACCTAACAAGTTAATATGGGCATGGACCGGTGTGAAGTCGAAGCTTTCTGTCATTGACATATACATACCCATGCAAACCCCAATGACAAAATACACAACAGAAATTTTTATCAATTTTACTGCCATTTTTCAGCCTCCCTTTTTTACTGAAAAGTTGTGACTACAGTACTAGATATGTAGGAATATTCTGAAAAAGAACCTGGATTTCATGAGGACAAAATATGAATTTCATATAGGAAAAAAGGCTGCCTAGTTGGCAGCCTTTCAAAAGTGACTTAAAAAAACGCTTTAATCCCAACTAAGACAAGCCCAATAAGGAATCCACATACAGCACCATTCACTCGGATCCATTGCAGGTCTTTTCCAACGTTTGTTTCAACCATTTTAATAAGAGTTTTATCATCTAGTTTTTCTAAATTTTCTTTTACAAGAATGCCTATTTTCGAATGATTTTTATCAACTAAATTTGAAATGTGGTTCTTAATCCAAGCTTCAATAGAAAGCACTTTTTCTGGATTTGATTTGATTTGATCTATGCCATTTTTAATGATTGGGAGGAGATACTCATCATAAAAGTTTGGTTTATCAATAAAATCATTAGCTTTTTGTTGAATCTGACTTAATAATCCAACAATTTGTTCTTGTAATTCCCATTTTTCAATAAGCTGCGTTTTAAAATGATTCAGTTCATCATAGACCTTTTGATCATTTTTTAACGATTGTAGTTTATTATCAATATGAATCATTAATGTTTGTCGGTTTTGATTTAGTGGGTCTTGGAAGCTAGCTACCCCTTTTAAAATAAGGCTTTGGATAATACTGCCCAATTTATCTTCGTTAACCAGGTTACTAAATGATTTTAATGCAAATTGCATAAAACCATCGGCTTTGATATTTTCCACCGCATCGATAGCCAACCCACCGAGTTTATATTTTGTACTTTCCTTCCTTGCCCATTCATCAATCTCTTTAAGGACATAATCTAGTGCTTTTTCATCATATTCTCTAATCGTAACCTGATCAATAAGCAGGGGGAGAAAATTCTTACTATCTATTTCGTGGATTCGAGATTTGATTTCTTCTTCTAGCAGGGGAGCGAATCTTTTCATATCAAATATTTTTATCAAATGTTTAGACATCATTATGAAATTCTTTTGTACTGCTGGTGAAGGTAATTCATTATCAACTATCTCAAATATTTTTTCAGTAAAATTAATAGTATCAATTTTCTTACGAATGCTCTCTTTTGTCAGCCAATCATTTTCTAACATTGAAATTATACCGGCAATGATTCTATGACGATTTTTTGGAAGGAGAGCTGTATGTGGTATAGGAATACCAAGTGGATGCCGGAATAATGCTGTGACGGCAAACCAGTCGGCTAATCCTCCAACCAGACCTGCTTCAAATCCCCCTTGCAGGATTATTCCCCAGACTGAATCTTTTATTGGAATAGTTGCTAGAAAGCCGATTCCCATCACAGCAAGAAAAATCGTTGCTAAATGCTGTGTTTTTTTATTCTTACGTTTTACCATCTTTGAAACCCCTCATTTTTGAGAAATATTATTGTCTATTGCTATTATCTCAATTTTAATAAAAAAAAAGCAAAAATAATTACTTAAATATGGATTATTTGCTAAATCTAAGGTCTAGTAGTAAAAAACAAGGTTGATAAATTTCTGAAAGTGGAAAACACCCCTCAACTATGAGAGGTGTTTTCCACTTTCTTTTTCTGAGGTTTAATATGCGTGATTAAACCATCAAGGTCGGTAATATAAAATGGTATTTTAGGTTCTTCCTTTAGGTATTTCTCCTGTCTTAACTGAAAATAATTTACTTTATGATAAGGGTCAAATTTTAACATTGGGTACTCCTTATGCTCTTTTACAAATAAGTCAACTGCCTTTTGAACTAAATCCATTTCCACTGGAATATGCTTTTCACTTTCCTCAAATAGATCATAGGTTTCTTTAGACATATAGAACATTTTGGATGGAATTCCACCAAGAAATGGAGCAAGTTGCTTAAAGTCAATGCTATTGTCTTCCTGAACAAGAATCGTCCGATAGACACCCTTAGGTAGATTGTCAGAAAACTCTCTGATTGCCTTTCGAATTTCATCGATGGAAACATTAATAATGGGGAAATTTTTCTCAGTATTTTGTCCTGTTTTTAACGAATTTTTTATAGACTTATCTTTGTTCATAGATCCTTTAAAATACTTTTGAATCATCGAATAAACAGTTATTGCGCCAATTCCAATCCCAATAAAAACTAAAACAGTAAAAATAACTGCTTGGTAAATCATCGTGCCTAATAAAATTGGCAGACCAAATAAAATAAAATCACCCAAAACATTCAACTCCCTCCATACTATTATGTTAACCGGTGACCAATATAAACCATTGTTAGGGTAGCGAATATTTATACGCCTGGAAGGTACCAATAAAAATAAAAAATACCTGCCAGAAATGTTTCAAAAAAGATTAACGTTTTGAAACCATTTAATACTTTTTTCGTCTAATCAAATGTTGTAAAATAAACAAGGTTTTTAAATTAGAAAATTAGGGAGAGTTGGAAATGAAAAAGTTCTTGTTAGTAGTATCAGCGATTATGATGGCATTTGGCCTTACTGCTTGTTCAAGCAATAATGAAGGAAAAACAGATAAGAAGGAAGCAAAAGAAGAGGTTGCAACGAAAGTGGATATTAAAAAGGAATTAGTTAGATTTTATATGGATCTTGGAAATAAAATCAATGCAAAAGATGCTGATTTAAATTCATATGTTGCAATGGCAACGAAAGAAGATGCTAAACCAGAAGAATTACCAACTGCTGAAGATCGTGCAAAAGCAAGTGAATCGGCAGCGGCGGTTGCTTCTGAGCTAAATAATTATCAAATTCCTGCATCATTAAAAGACAAAAAAGCTGACCTTGAAGCGGCAATTAAGGATTTTGCAGCTTCATACCAAGCTAAAGCTGAAGAATTAAAAAAAGATACACCTAATTTTGATGCTGCAACAGCAACCTTCACTCAAGGGGAAGAAAAACTTGGGAAAGTATTTGAAAGTGAAAAATTACTTCCGCCAAGCGTGGATAAACAAGTAAACTAACCTAATCTTTCAAACTTTCATCAGATACAGCAGCCAAATCATGCAGTTAAAAAACAAGCCAGAGAAACCATACTGGCTTGTTTTTTTTGCTTTTTAAAAGGAATTAATTTACCGCTAAGCTTGAAGGTTCATGGTATTTGACCATTAATTCATCCAGGCGGTCATCTATAGTTAAGGATGTTTCGCTCTTTCGTCGTGGGGGATATGTATTAAGGGTTTGGAAATATTAACTAATTTTACTCCGAGCAAGTGTTACTGATATTGTAACATATATATAGGGAAAATGATGATAAGATAAGAGCAAAGAAGGGGGTTTTTACAATGGTGCAAGAATTCGATAAGCTAACAGATAATGTTAATGATATAAAAGGTTTATTCCGTACATTAAATGAAACATTAGAAAGTATAGAAAAGCGACTTTCCCGTCTTGAAAAAATGGATAGCATTGAACATAGGGTGGAAGTAAATCAAATTGATCTTTCTGATATAAAAGAATCGCTTCAGCGGATTGAAGAGACACACCATAGCGAAGTACTGCATATCAACCGACGTCTTGATTCTCATTTAGTAAAAATCGCTAAAATTGAAGAAGAATTGCTTATTTTTAAATCTAAATAATCATTTTTTATCAAGAAAGTAAGAAGATCAGATTACTAGCAATCTGATCTCCTTGTTTTTATAGTGAAAACGCTTACAACTCTTTAAATAGTGCTTTAAGTCCAAGGTAAAGCAAGACTAAAGAAAATACTAAAATTGCAAGTGCGCCGACAACATGGAAAAATGATGACAGGCCAGCTAGAAATGAAATGCTTGGCATATGAACTAAAGCGAAGCCTGCTAAGATACAAGCCAAAAATAAATTTGCTAAACGATCCATATTCTTCCCCTCCTTTGAAATTAGAGTATGCTTAAAAGAGGTTGTTTGATTGGTCAAAAGTACTATGATGTCTAATAAAAAAACCAGACCGGAAAAAATCCGTCTGGTTTAGAATCGTTTTAAGAAAGCACTTCTGAATTGGATATTGAAACTTGTTGACTGACTGCCTCTTCATTATTGCTATTTTTTGTTACCTCGATATATTTAATATGATGCTCTTCCATATCGAGAATTTTGAAGGAATATGTTTCATGAAGGAGAATATCGCCTTCTTTTGCTTCGTAATTTTCGGTTAAAATCCAACCGCCTATCGTATCCACATCTTCGTCGTCAATTTCGACACCTAAAAGATCATTAACCTCACTAACTAAAACTTTAGAGTCGATAATATAATGGTTTTCTTTAATTTTTCGAATCTCTGGAATCTCATCCATATCGAATTCGTCACGAATTTCTCCAACAATCTCTTCAAGGATATCTTCAACCGTAACAAGTCCCGAAGTACCGCCATATTCATCCATTAAAATTGCCATATGAACACGGTCTTTTTGCATTTTTACTAATAAGTCATGAATTGGAATTGTTTCTATTACTCTAATAATTGGTCGAGTATAGTTTTCTAGAGTCCGTTCAGCAAGTTTTTCATTACCAATTAAATCAGTCATTACTTCTTTTATATTGATAAGCCCAATAATATGATCCTTATCCCCATCAATGATCGGATACCGAGTAAATTTTTCTTCACGTAATACCTGAAGAAAAGTCTCTAATGTATCATCTTTAGATAACGAAACGATTTCCGTTCTTGGCACCATAACTTCTTTAGCAATACGGTTATCAAATTCAAAAATTTTATTTACATACTTAAACTCTGATTGGTTAATTTCACCACTTTTGTAGCTTTCAGAAAGGATAATTCGAAGCTCTTCTTCTGTATGGGCAATTTCGTTTTCAGAAACAGGCTTAAGCCCAAAGAATTTAGTTGTAATTCGTGCTGAACCATTAAGCAGCCAAATAACAGGGAACATAACCTTGTAAAAAAGAACAAGCGGACGTGACATCACTAATGTAATCCATTCTGCCTTCTGAATGGCCAATGTTTTTGGAGCAAGTTCACCAACAACTACATGTAAAAAGGTAATTGCTACAAATGATAAGCCTACAGATAATACTTGGTTAAAGCTCTCGGGAATGTGTAATTCTTCAAACAGCGGATGGAGCAACTTTTCAAAAGTCGATTCACCGAGCCATCCTAAACCAAGGGCAGTTATCGTTATTCCCAATTGGCAGGCAGAAAGATATTCATCCAGATTAGAAATCACTCTTTTAGCAGTTACAGCACTCGAATTTCCTTCTTCGATTAACTGATCAATTCTGGAGCTTCTTACTCGAATAATAGCAAATTCTGAAGCAACAAAAAAAGCAGTTAACGCAATTAAAATGGCTATAATAACCAAGTTAAATATGTCCAAATAAGTTCCCTTAGCCTGTTTTAGACAGGTAAGGAGTCACCTCCCAGTTTGATAAAAAAATTAACTTATATTGCCTTGAATTTATTTCTAGTTTTCTGCTAATCTCGTCTAATGGTCATTTTACCACCTCGACAATTTTTTAAATTAACAATAATTATAAAGAATTTGAACTATACAGTCAAACGTTCTGGTTAGTATATTAGTTGATAACAATATTTTATGGGAAAACATAGTGAATATGAACAATAAAGACGAAATATTACAACTTTAATAAAAGCAGCTCCTATTTTGGAGCCGCTTCTACATCTAATTTTTCGTCTGTTTCTGCTCTACTTACTTCAATATACAAGATATGGTGACCTTCAATCTCATTAATTTGAAATACAAATCCGTCGTTTTCGATGGTATCCCCTTTATGTACATCAAACTTTTGTGTTAAAAACCAACCGCCAATTGTATCGACATCTTCCTCATTCAGAGTTGTGCCGAGGAGATCGTTTACTTCACTGATCAGGACTTTACCATCTAATATATAATGGCCATCTGCTTTTTTCTGAATAAGAGGGATCTCATCCAAGTCAAATTCATCCCGTATTTCCCCAACAATTTCTTCAAGAATGTCTTCAACCGTGACAATTCCTGCTGTCCCGCCATATTCATCAGATAAAACGGCCATATGGGAACGGTTTTTTTGAAGTTTGACCAGAAGTTCTTGAATCGGGATGGTTTCAATGACATGTATGACTGGCTTTAGATAGGGAAGAAGCGGTCGGTCGCCAGTACATTTTTGCTGGATGCAATCTGTTAAAACTTCCTTAATAT
>Ga0268255_10001609_pt1 | contig 12990 bp, 10 predicted proteins | sample AgamicOrMarz_FD_200256 | JGI IMG/M metagenome (GOLD analysis project Ga0268255, IMG submission 200256) | Agave microbial communities from Guanajuato, Mexico - Or.Ma.rz (v2) (version 3) | ecosystem: Host-associated > Plants > Phyllosphere > Phylloplane/Leaf | place: Guanajuato, Mexico...
TGCAGTCCTGGCCAGCATTGTAGAAGCCGAAGGTGCGGATGCCTTCCACGGCCGCGTCGATGTCGGCGTCGTCGAAGATGATCACCGGGGCCTTGCCGCCCAGCTCCATGTGCGTGCGTTTGACACTGTCGGCGGTGCTGGAAATGATGTGCGAGCCGGTGGCGATGGAGCCGGTCAGGGATACCATGCGGACCTTCGGATGGGTCACCAGCGGCTGGCCGACGGTTGGCCCGCGACCGAATATCACATTGAATACGCCGGCGGGGAAAATTTCCGATGCCAGTTCCGCCAGGCGCAATGCTGTCAGGGGCGTCTGTTCCGAGGGCTTGAGGACCACGGTATTACCAGCGGCCAAGGCCGGTGCGATTTTCCAGGCGACCATCATCAGCGGATAGTTCCACGGTGCGATGGAGGCGATGACCCCCACCGGATCGCGACGGATCATCGACGTGTGCCCCGGGAGGAATTCGCCCCCCGCCGAGCCGCTCATGCAGCGGCTGGCACCGGCAAAGAAACGGAATACATCGGCGATGGCCGGGATCTCGTCGTTCAGGGCGGCACTCAAGGGTTTGCCGCAATTGTCCGATTCCAGCTTCGCCAGTTCTTCGCCGTGGGCTTCGATGGCATCGGCCAGTTTGAGCAACAGCAGGGAGCGGTCCTTGGGCGGAACCTGCGACCAGCTTTCGAAGGCACTATCGGCGGCACGCACGGCTGTGTCGACCTGGGCTTCGCTGGCCTCGTTGATTTCCACCAGCACCCGGCCCAGGGCCGGGTTGAACACAGCCTGGCCGGGGCCTTCGCCGGCGACCAGATGGCCGTTGATCAGCAGTTTGGTTTGCATGTCCGTGTCCTCCTGAAACTTGTCTGTGATCGAGGTGGGGGCGGGTTTCCACAGCGGCATTTACTTCCCGCCGCTGCCCGCCACGCCCTCACCTCCGCGGGTCAGGTAATAAGCGCCCAGTATCGGCAACATGGTTACCATCATTACCAGCATTGCCACAACGTTGGTCACCGGTACGTCGCGGGGGCGGCTGAGCTGGTTGAGCAACCAGAGTGGCAACGTGCGCTCGTGGCCGGCGGTGAAGGTGGTAACGATGATTTCGTCGAACGACAGCGCAAACGCCAGCATCCCCCCCGCCAGCAACGCCGAGCCCAGGTTGGGCAGGATGATGTAGCGAAAGGTCTGCCAGCCATCGGCCCCCAGGTCCATGGACGCTTCGATCAGGCTGTGGGAAGTTCGACGCAGTCGGGCAATGACATTGTTATAGACGATCACCACGCAAAAAGTCCCGTGGCCGACCACGATGGTGAACATGCCCGGTTCGATTCCCAGGGTCTTGAACGTCGCCAGCAATGCAATCCCGGTGATGATCCCCGGCAGGGCAATCGGCAGGATCAGCATCAGCGAGATGGTTTGCTTGCCGAAGAAATCGCGGCGGTACAGGGCCGCCGAAGCCAGCGTACCGAGCACCAGGGCGATCAGCGTCGCGAGGGTGGCGATCTGCAATGATAATTTGATCGCCTCCAGCACATCCGGACGTGAGAATGCCACGCTGAACCACTTCAAGGTCAGGCCCTTGGGGGGAAAGCTGAACGCCGCGTCCTCGGTGTTGAAGGCATAGAGAAAGATGATCAGGATCGGGAAGTGCAGGAACAACAGTCCGCCCCATGCCGCCATGCGAAGGCCCCAGGACGCCTGCCCTTGAGAGGAATCAGAGCGCATCGAAAGCCCCCAGCCGCTTGACGATGGACAGATAGATGGCGATCAGCACGATGGGCACCAGCGTGAAGGCCGCGGCCATGGGCATGTTGCCGATGGCACCTTGCTGGGCGTAGACCATGCTGCCGACGAAGTAGCCCGGCGGGCCCACCAGTTGGGGCACGATGAAATCCCCCAGGGTCAGCGAGAACGTGAAGATCGAACCGGCGGCGATGCCCGGAATCGACAGCGGTACGATCACTTGCATGAACGTCTGGCGCGGTCGGGCCCCCAGGTCTGCCGAGGCTTGCAGCAAGGACGGCGGCAATCGCTCCAGGGATGCCTGGATGGGCAGGATCATGAACGGCAGCCAGATATAGACGAACACCAGGAAACGTCCCAGGTGCGATGTGGATAACGTGCTGCCGCCCACGCCGGGAATCCCCAATACGAGCTGTAACAACGGCGCCAGGCCCAGGTGCTGGATGAACCACTGCGCCACGCCGCCCTTGGCCAGGAGCAGTGTCCAGGCGTAGGCCTTGACGATGTAGCTTGCCCACATCGGCAGCATCACGGCGATATAGAAAAACGCCTTGGTCTTGCCGCTGGTGTAGCGGGCCATGTAGTAGGCAATCGGAAATGCGACGAGGGCGCTGGCGACGGACACCGCGACGGCCATGCTGACTGTGCGCAGGATGATGTCGAAGTTCGACGGCTGGAACAGCGCCGCGAAGTTCGCCAGGGTCAGGTCCGGCGTGACCGCCATGGTGAAGTCGTCGAAGGTATAGAAACCCTGCCACAACAACGTCAGCAGCGAGCCCAGGTAGATCGCGCCGAACCAGATCAGCGGCGGGACCAGCAGCATCGACAGGTAAAGGCTGGGCCGTCGGTACAGCAGGTTGGAAATCCGCCGGAGCGAACCCGGCGCAGCTTTCAAGGGGGTGGCCGCTGTGCTCATTTCACGCCCCGCCGCCGACGGTGTCCTGCAGCACGACCATGGCTTCGCGGGCCCAGCGCACCGTAACGGGGTCGCCGGCCTGGTGACGGGTCTCGCTGTCGATCCAGCGGGTATTGGCCTGGCTGAGGCAGAGGCTTTGGCCGGTGGTAAGCTTCAACTCATAGCGGGTGGCACTGCCCTGATACTGAATATCATGGAGCAGCCCCTGGACTTCGATCTCGTGGCCGCCCAGCGGTCCTTCGGCGAAGCGCACGTGTTCCGGGCGAATCGAGAACGGCTGTGGAACACCGCTCAGTTGCCGGGCCAGCTCGCCGCGAATCACGTTGGAGGTACCGACGAATTCGGCGACGAAGCTGGTGGCCGGTTTCATGTACAGGCTGCGTGGCGCATCCACCTGCTCGATACGCCCTTTGTTGAAGACTGCCACGCGGTCGGACATCGACAATGCTTCGGTCTGGTCGTGGGTGACGAAAATGAAGGTGATGCCCAATTGGCGTTGCAATTTCTTCAATTCCCCTTGCATCTGCTCGCGCAGCTTCAGATCGAGGGCGCCGAGGGGTTCGTCCAATAACAGTACCCGTGGACGATTCACCAGTGCCCGGGCCAGGGCAACGCGCTGGCGTTGGCCGCCAGAAAGCTGCACTGGCTTGCGTTCGCCATAGCCGCCCAGGGCGACCATCTCCAGCGCCTCTTCGGCGCGCCGGATTCGCTCGGCCTTGGCGACGCCTTTGACTTTCAGGCCGTAGGCCACGTTGTCGCGTACATTCATGTGAGGAAAAAGAGCGTAGTCCTGGAATACCGTATTGACGTCCCGTTGGTAGGGCGGCAATCCGACGGCTTCTTCGCCGTGGATGCGAATCGAGCCGGCGCTGGGTTGTTCGAACCCGGCAATCAGCCGCAGGCAGGTGGTCTTTCCCGAGCCTGAGGGGCCCAGCATGGAAAAAAACTCGCCGTCCTGGATGTCGATGGAGACCCGGTCAACGGCCTTCACCTCACCGAACTGACGGGAAACGTCGGTGAACTGGACTGCAAACGTCATGAGTTCTGTGCTCCAGAAGCGGGGCTGTACGAGGTTTCAATGATTTGCACGCCATCCCATGGCGAGGGAGCAAGCTCTCTCGCCATGGGATGGCGTGAAGGCTCTACCGTCCACCCATGATTGCAATGTAGTCCTGGGTCCAGCGGCTGTACGGCACGAACTTGCCGCCTTCGGCTTGTGGGGTCTTCCAGAAGGCGATCTTGTCGAATTGGTCGAAGCCATTAGTCTGGCAGCCCTCGGCTCCCAGCAGTTCGCTGCCCTTGCAGGCCGCGGGCACGGCTGGCAAGGAGCCGAACCACGCTGCCACATCACCCTGGACCTTCGGGTTCAGCGACCAGTCCATCCACTTGTAGGCACAGTTGGGGTGCTTGGCCTCGGCATGGAGCATGGTGGTGTCGGCCCATCCGGTTGCGCCTTCTTTTGGAATGGTGGAGGCAATGGGCTGTTTTTCGTTCACCAGGCCGTTGACCTGATAGGGCCAGGCGCCGGAAGCCACTACCCCTTCGTTCTTGAAGTCGCTCATCTGCACGGTGGTATCGTGCCAGTAGCGGTGGATCAGCGGCTGCTGGGCCCGTAGCAGATCGAGCACCGCCTTGTACTGGGCCTCGTCGAGTTGATAGGGGTCCTTGATGCCCAGCTCCGGCTTGGCGGTCTTGAGGTACAAGGCCGCGTCGGCGATGTAGATAGGGCCATCGTAGGCTTGAACGCGGCCCTTGTTCGGCTTGCCGTCGGGCAGGGCCTGGGCATTGAACACTACGCCCCAACTGGTCGGCGGTTGCTTGAATACGCTGGTGTTGTACATCAGCACGTTCGGCCCCCATTGATACGGAGTGCCGTAGGTCTGCTGGTTGACCACGTACCAGGGGGCGTCCTTGAGGCGCGGATCGAGGTTTTTCCAGTTGGGAATCAGCGTGGTATTGATCGGCTGCACGCGCTTGCCGGCGATCAGGCGCAACGAGGCGTCGCCCGAGGCGGTGACCAAGTCGTAGCCGCCCTTGCTCATCAGGCTGACCATCTCATCGGAAGTGGCGGCGGTTTTCACATTGACCTTGCAGCCTGTTTCCTTCTCGAAACCGGTCACCCAATCGTAGGCCTTGTCGCTTTCACCCCGTTCGATATAACCCGGCCAGGCGACGATATCCAACTGGCCTTCACCCGCTCCAACAGCCTTGAGCGGTTCGGCGGCCTGGAGGCTGACGCAGGTCAGCAGCGCCAGGGTGAGTGCGCTGAGCAATGCGGTCTTGTGCGCGTACATGGAAATCCCTCTTGCTTTAGTTATGGTCGGGCAACGTATGGATAGGGTGGAGCGCCATGAATGGCCTGCTATCAGCGTAGTGCTGTTCTTTATCCAGGCAACATCTGGAAGCAAACTTGCGACGGCTGCCGGGGCACTTTCGATCTAGGCTGGTGGCCTTAATGATCCCGGTTATCCGAACACGTGGAGGCAGCGAAATGAACACCCGAGGATTGCTCGATCAGTTGCTCAAGTCCGGCCAGCAGATGTTGCGGGACAAGGCGGGCGGGGCGCAGAACAAACCAGCCGGTGGGCTGGGCGACTTGCTGGGGGGTAACGCCGGGGCGGGGGGACTTGGCGGGCTGCTGTCCGGTGCCGGCGGTGGCGCGTTGGCGGCGGGCGCCATGGGCTTGCTGCTGGGCAACAAGCGGATACGCAAGACCGGCGGAAAGGTTGCGCTCTATGGCGGTCTTGCCGCGCTGGGAGTGATCGCCTACAAGGCCTACGGAAACTGGCAGGCCCGGCAGGGCACTGCGCCGAAAGCCGAGCCGCAGACCCTGGATCGCGTCCCGGCGGCGCAGGTCGAGCAACACAGTCAGGCCATCCTCAAGGCGCTGGTCGCGGCGGCCAAGGCCGACGGTCATGTGGACGAGCGTGAACGGCAGTTGATCGAAGGCGAATTCACCAAGCTCGACAATGACCAGGAACTGCAGCACTGGTTGCACGCCGAACTCAACAAACCCCTGGACCCCTCCGACGTCGCCCGCGCTGCCAGCACCCCGGAAATGGCTGCGGAAATGTACGTCGCCAGCGTGATGCTGGTGGACGAGGAAAACTTCATGGAGAAGTCCTACCTCGACGAACTGGCACGGCAGCTCAAGCTTGAGCCGGGATTGAAGGTGGAGCTGGAGAACCATGTGCGGCAGGCGTCCCTCTAGCCGCTGCGATCTCCAGTGGTAGCGGGCTTGCTCGCGAAGGCGCACTGCTATCCAACATCATGGGTGACAGATGCGCCGCCTTCGCGAGCAAGCCCGCTCCCACAAGGGTTTTCGTCGGTTGTTGAAGCTTCATCCAACCCACGCGGCATCCCGCAACCCTCGGCTATACTCCCCAGCATTTTCAAGTCCCCCGAGGTTTTACTGTGAAGAACTGGACGTTGCGCCAACGCATCCTGGCGAGTTTTGCGGTGATCATCGCCATCATGCTGCTGATGGTGGTGGTCTCGTATTCACGGTTGTTGAAAATCCAGGACAGTGAAGAACGGGTGCGGGCCGATGCGGTGCCGGGGGTGTATTACAGTTCCATGATTCGCGGCGGCTGGGTGGACAGCTATGTGCTGACCCAGCAGATCGTCGGTCTCTCGGGGAACCGGGAGATCACCGCCGAAGACAAGGCGCGTTACCAGGGCTTCGAACAGCACCTGCGTGAAGAAATCCAGAACTATCAAAAGCTGATCCAGAACCCGGCCGACCAGGCTTCTTTCGACGAGTTCGAGGCCAACCACCAGGCGTTCAACCAGGCCGTGGCGAAAGTCCTGGATTTGTATCAGCGCAAGGATTACGAAGCCGCGCGCCAGGCACTCGACAAGGAGCTGACACCGGCCTGGATCGGCGGGCGCACGCACTTGAACCACATTATCGAGCGCAATCGTGAGCTGGCGGAGAACGCTACCCAGACCATCGACGACGCGGTGACAGCCGCCAAGGTCGCCATGGGCCTGTCATTTCTTGTCGCGCTGATTATCGCCTTGATCTGCGGCCTGTTGCTGATGCGTGCGATCATGGCGCCGATGAACCGGATTGTGCAGATCCTCGAGGTCATGCGCAGCGGCGACCTGAGCGGCCGGCTGAACCTGGCCCGCAAGGATGAATTCGGCGCGGTGGAAACCGGCTTCAACGACATGATGGCCGAGCTGACGTCCCTGGTGTCCCAGGCCCAGCGTTCGTCGGTGCAGGTCACCACTTCGGTGACCGAGATCGCCGCCACCTCCCGCCAGCAGCAGGCCACGGCCACGGAAACCGCCGCCACCACCACGGAGATTGGCGCCACTTCCCGCGAGATAGCCGCCACCTCTCGCGATCTGGTGCGCACCATGACCGAAGTGTCGACAGCCGCCGACCAGGCGTCGGTGGCTGCCGGCTCCGGCCAGCAAGGCTTGGCGCGCATGGAAGAAACCATGCATTCGGTGATGGGCGCGGCCGACCTGGTGAACGCCAAGCTGGCGATCCTCAACGAGAAGGCCGGCAACATCAACCAGGTGGTGACCACCATCGTCAAGGTGGCCGACCAGACCAACCTGCTGTCCCTCAATGCGGCCATCGAGGCCGAGAAGGCTGGCGAGTATGGCCGCGGTTTCGCCGTGGTTGCCACTGAAGTCCGGCGATTGGCCGACCAGACGGCCGTGGCCACCTATGACATCGAGCAAATGGTCCGCGAGATCCAGTCCGCCGTGTCGGCGGGCGTGATGGGCATGGACAAGTTCTCCGAGGAAGTGCGCCGCGGCATGGCCGAGGTGCAGCAGGTGGGCGAGCAGTTGTCGCAGATCATCCATCAGGTCCAGGCGCTGGCGCCGCGGGTGTTGATGGTCAACGAGGGCATGCAGGCCCAGGCCACCGGCGCCGAGCAGATCAACCATGCGCTGGTGCAACTGGGCGATGCCAGCAGCCAGACCGTGGAGTCCTTGCGTCAGGCCAGTTCCGCCATCGACGAGCTGAGTCAGGTGGCGGTGGGGCTGCGCAGCGGCGTCTCGCGTTTCAAAGTCTGATGAGCGACTTCGAGGCCAGACGTGGCGCCGCGCCGGCGGCCCGTCAGATCCTGTTCCTGGTGTTTTGCATCGGTAATGATCGCTACGCCCTGCAAGCCACCGATGTGGTGGAAGTGCTGCCGCGCATGCCCCTCAAGCCAATTGCCCAGGCGCCATCCTGGGTGGCGGGGGTATTTGCCTGGCGCGGGACCGTGGTGCCGGTGATCGATCTATGCAACCTGACTTTCGGCCAGCGCGCCGAGGCTCGCACCAGCACGCGACTGGTGCTGGTGCATTATCAACCCGATGACCAGCAGGCGAGGCAGGTCCTGGGGCTGATCCTGGAACAGGCCACCGGCACCTTGCGCTGCGACCCGGCGCAGTTCCAGCCCTGTGGCCTGGACAACCGTCAGGCGCGCTACCTGGGGCCAGTGCGTGAAGACGCCCAGGGACTGTTGCAGTGGGTACGGGTCGATGACCTCCTCGATGACTCGGTCCGCACCATGCTGTTCCCCACACCGCCGCTGAGCGCTGATGCTTTCGAGGCCGGCCATGAGCAATGACCAGCGTTTTTTCGACTTCCTCAGGGAACGCATCGGCCTGGATGTCGGCTCCGTGGGCAGCGCCATTATCGAACGGGCGGTGCGCCAGCGCATCATTGCCGAGCCTGGGCGCACCGCTGATGAATACTGGCAGTGCCTGCAGCAATCGAGTCATGAACAACAAGCGTTGATCGAAGCGGTGATCGTCCCGGAGACCTGGTTCTTCCGCTACCCGGAATCCTTTGCGACCCTGGCTCGATTGGCCAGCAAACGCCTGGCCGAGATCAAGCACCTGCGTGCGCTGCGCATCCTCAGCCTGCCGTGCTCCACCGGGGAGGAGCCCTACTCCATTGCAATGGCTTTGCTTGATGCGGGCCTGGAGCCTCATCAATTCAAGGTCGACGGGCTGGACGTCAGTCCGCTGTCCGTAGAGCGAGCCAGGAGTGCATGTTATGGCAGGAATTCGTTCCGGGGCGCCGACCTGGCGTTTCGCGAGCGGCATTTCACCGTCGACGCAGAGGCCTACCGCCTCAGGGAGCGGGTCCGCGAGCAGGTCCGTCTGCAAGTGGGCAACCTGCTGGATCCGGCGCTGTTACTGAACGAAGCCCCTTACGATTATGTGTTTTGCCGCAATCTGCTGATCTATTTCGACCAGCCCACTCAACGGCTGGTATTCGAGGTGCTCAAACGCCTGACCCATCAGGACGGTGTGCTGTTCATCGGCCCCGCCGAAGGCAGCCTGCTGGGGCGGCTGGGCATGCGTTCGATCGGCGTGGCCCAGTCGTTCGCCTTCAGCCGGCAGGGCGCTCCCGATCCGCAGCCGCTGCCCATGCTGATCCCGACGCCGCTGCCGGTCCGGCAGCCCACCCGTACGGTGCCTCCTGTGGCGCCTCCGGTGGCCCGGCCAAGGCCATTCATGGCGAACGTGGCGCCGCTTGCCGCGCCGAACGACAGCGATGCCGCCACGTTGCTGGCTAATATTGCCTCCCTCGCCAACAGCGGTAAAAGCGCCGAGGCTCGTGCTGTCTGCGAGCAATACTTGCGTAGCCACCCACCCAAGGCCCAAGTGTTCTATTGGCTGGGGTTGCTCAGCGATATGGCCGGCAATGCGCTCGAAGCCCAGGGTTTTTATCGCAAGGCGCTGTATCTTGAGCCGCAACACGCCGAGGCCCTGGTCCACCTGGCGGCGCTGCTGGCTTCCCAGGGAGACGCGGCCGGTGCCCGTCGATTGCAGGAACGCGCTGCCCGCAGCGGGCGCGCGGCTGATAGTGAGCGCAAACAATGAGCGGTTCGGCTTTTTATAACGTCACCCAGGACGATGCCCAGGCAATCGATGACTGCTGGAACCGCATCGGCGTGCATGGCGACAAATCCTGTCCGCTGCTGGCCGAACATATCCATTGCCGCAACTGCTCGGTGTACTCGGCGGCCGCCACGCGGCTGCTCGACCGCTATGCCTTGCAACAGGATGAACAGGAACACGTTCGTGGGCTGGTGGACACGGATGTGGTCACCCGATCGTTGTTGATGTTCCGCCTGGGCGAAGAGTGGCTGGGCCTGACCACCCGCAGCCTGGTGGAAGTGGCGCCGTTGCAACCGATTCATTCGTTGCCGCACCAGCGTTCGCGGGCCTTGCTGGGCGTGGCGAATGTGCGCGGGGCACTGGTGGCCTGCCTGTCGCTGGCGGAGCTGCTGGACCTGGATCCCGGCTCGGCGACGGTGTCGGGCGCACGGATCATGCCGCGCATGTTGATCGTCGCGGCCCAAGGCGGGCCGGTGGTGGTGCCGGTGGATGAAGTGGATGGCATCCATGCCATTGACGAGCGCGTCCTGGCCGGCGCTTCGCAATCGGCGGGCAAGTACACCCGCGGTGTCTTGCAGTACAAGGGCCGGAGCCTGCGCTGGCTGGACGAAGAACAGCTGCTGTCCGCCGTGACCCGGAGCCTGTCATGACCCCTGATCAGATGCGCGATGCCTCGTTACTGGAACTGTTCAGCCTGGAAGCCGAAGCCCAGACCCAAGTATTGAGTGCCGGCCTGCTGGCCTTGGAACGCGACCCGACCCAGGCCGACCACCTTGAATCCTGCATGCGGGCGGCCCACTCGCTCAAGGGCGCGGCGCGCATCGTCGGGGTGGACGCGGGGGTCAGTGTCGCGCACGTCATGGAAGATTGCCTGGTGGGTGCCCAGGAGCGGCGCCTGGTATTGGGGGCCGAACACATCGATGCCTTGCTGCGAGGCACCGACCTGCTGACGCGGATCGCTACACCAGGCCACGATGTCGGCGCCGCGGATGTCGACGCCTATGTGGCAATGATGACGCGCCTGCTCGACCCGGGTGCGGCCCAGGTCCCGGTGATAGCACCGGCAAGGATCGAGACCCCCGTCGAACCGGTTCGTGTCGAAATGCCCGAAGCCGCACCCGACGCGCCGCTGGAGCCGCCCCCCCGTAACAGGCGGGTCACCGACAGTGGCGAGCGGGTACTGAGGGTTACGGCTGAGCGCCTCAACAGTTTGCTGGACCTGTCGAGCAAATCCCTGGTGGAAACCCAGCGCCTCAAGCCCTGGCTGGCGTCGATGCAACGGCTCAAGCGCCAGCAAAGCAACGGCTTGCGTGCCCTTGAGGAACTGAACGTACACCTCAAAGAGCACGCCTTGAGCCTCCAAGCCCAGGAAGCGCTTGGCGATGCGCGGCGCCTGCTGGCTGAAACCCAGCAATTGCTGGCGCACAAGACCGCCGAACTGGACGAATTCGCCTGGCAGGCCGGCCAGCGGGCGCAGGTGTTATACGACACGGCGCTGGCGTGTCGCATGCGGCCCTTCGCCGATGTCCTGGGAGGCCAGGTGCGTATGGTCCGTGACCTGGGGCGCAGCCTGGGCAAACAGGTGCGCCTGGAAGTCGAAGGCGAGAAAACCCAGGTCGATCGCGACGTCCTGGAAAAACTCGAAGCGCCGTTGACCCACCTGCTGCGCAACGCCGTGGATCATGGCATCGAATCCCCGGAGCAACGGATGCTGGCCGGTAAGCCCGCTGAAGGCCTGATCCGTCTGCGCGCTTCCCATCAGGCCGGCCTGCTGGTGCTGGAGCTGGCCGATGATGGTGGCGGAGTTGACCTGGAGCGCGTGCGTCGCAGCGTTGTCGAACGTGGCCTTTCCCCGGAACACACCGCCGCCAGTTTGAGCGAGGAGGAACTGCTGACGTTCCTCTTCCTGCCCGGTTTCAGCCTGCGGGACAAGGTCACCGAAGTGTCCGGGCGCGGCGTCGGCCTGGATGCTGTCCAGCATATGGTCCGACAATTGCGAGGGTCGGTGGTGCTGGAGCAGACGGCAGGCGAGGGCAGCCGTTTCCACCTTGAGGTGCCGTTGACGCTCTCGGTGGTGCGTAGCCTCGTGGTGGAGGTCGGCGGCGAAGCCTATGCGTTTCCCTTGGCCCATATCGAACGCATGTGCGACCTGGCACCGGACGACATCGTGCAGGTCGAGGGGCGCCAGCATTTCTGGCACGAAGGCCGGCACGTCGGGTTGGTTGCCGCCAGTCAGCTACTCAATCGTCCGGCAACGCAGAGCAGCGGCCAGACTCTCAAAGTGGTGGTGATACGCGAGCGCGAAACGATCTATGGCGTGGCGGTGGAACGGTTCATCGGCGAACGGACCCTGGTGGTCCTCCCGCTGGACCAGCGCCTGGGCAAGGTCCAGGACATTTCCGCCGGGGCATTGCTCGATGACGGCTCAGTGGTGTTGATCATCGATGTTGAAGACTTGCTGCGTTCAATAGACAAATTGCTCGACACCGGGCGCCTGGAGCGTATCGCCCGGCAGAACCAGGCCCAGGCTCCGCGCAAACGGGTCCTGGTGGTGGACGACTCGCTGACCGTGCGCGAGCTGCAGCGCAAGCTGCTACTCAACCGTGGCTACGACGTGGCGGTAGCGGTGGACGGCATGGACGGCTGGAATGCCTTGCGTTCGGAAGACTTCGACCTGCTGATCACTGACATCGACATGCCGCGCATGGACGGTATCGAGTTGGTGTCGCTGTTGCGGCGTGACAATCGCTTGCAGTCGCTGCCGGTGATGGTGGTGTCCTATAAGGACCGCGAGGAAGATCGCCGCCGTGGCCTTGACGCCGGCGCCGACTATTATCTAGCCAAGGCGAGTTTCCATGACGACGCCTTGCTCGATGCCGTGGTCGAACTGATTGGAGGGGCCCGCGCTTGAAGATCGCCATCGTCAATGACATGCCCCTGGCGGTCGAAGCCCTGCGCCGTGCGCTGGCGTTCGAGCCGGCGCATCAGTTGGTATGGGTGGCCGCCAACGGCGCCGAAGCCGTGCAGCGCTGCGCCGAGTACACTCCGGACCTGATCCTGATGGACCTGTTCATGCCAATCATGGATGGCGTGGAGGCCACCCGACGGATCATGGCCGACAACCCCTGCGCCATCGTGATCGTCACCGGTGACAGCCAGCAGAACGTCCATCGGGTGTTCGAAGCCATGGGCCATGGTGCACTGGATGTGGTCGATACGCCGGCCCTTGGGGTAGGCAACCCCCAGGATGCCGCGGCGCCGCTGCTGCGCAAGATCACCAACATCGGCTGGTTGATTGGCGAGCGCAACAAGCACGAGCGCCTGGCGCCGTCGGCCCAGCGTGGCCCCCTGTCACGCAACAGCCTGGTGGCCATCGGCTCATCGGCAGGCGGTCCGGCGGCCCTGGAGGTGCTACTCAAGGGGCTGCCCCTGAACTTCGAACCGGCCATCGTGCTGGTCCAGCACGTGGACG
>Ga0268255_10001611_pt1 | contig 12984 bp, 13 predicted proteins | sample AgamicOrMarz_FD_200256 | JGI IMG/M metagenome (GOLD analysis project Ga0268255, IMG submission 200256) | Agave microbial communities from Guanajuato, Mexico - Or.Ma.rz (v2) (version 3) | ecosystem: Host-associated > Plants > Phyllosphere > Phylloplane/Leaf | place: Guanajuato, Mexico...
GCATGGTTTTGATCAATCCATGAGTGGAGGCTCAACGCAAACTGATGGATCGACCAATAATTTTAATAACAATGATCAGTCTTCAACAACTACTGATCCACTCTATGGAAATAGCAATCAACAAGGGCAATTCTCAAATGACGGCGGTCCTAGAATGGGACAACACGGCGGCTTTGATACAACTACTGGTGGTACTTGATCCATACCTACCCAGTTACCTAGTTGGCTTGATTTGCCGCGCTAAAAAACCGATTCCAATATGGAATCGGTTATTCTGTGTATTCAGTCTCTCCTGTCCATGAGAGCATGCCGCCAACCATGTTACGGACCTTATAGCCTTGATCATGCAAATAATGACAGACATTCCCGCTTCGTGCACTGGAGCGGCAAATAAAGATATATTCTTTATCCTTGTCAAAATAGTCGAGGTTATCAGGGATATCTCCCATGCGAATATGCTTTGCCCCTGGGATCATACCGAAAACGACCTCGTGATCTTCCCTTACATCGACTAGCTCAAGCTTTTCCCCTGCCTCAATCTTCTTTTGTAATTCTTCTGGTGTAATTGTTTGAATTTCTTCCATCAAATCCATCCCCTTTAGGAAAAACAGCCCCGGAAAAGGGGGCCGTTCTGTAGATTAATTTGCGACAATATTTACTAGCTTGCCAGGAACAGTAATGACTTTGCGAATTGTTTTTCCTTCAATTTGTTCCTTTATGTTTGCATCTTCCATTGCGATTCCTTCAAGTGACTCTTTGCTTGCATCCGCTGGTACCATAAGCTTTACTTTTACTTTACCATTAACTTGGACGACAATTTCAACTTCATCATCCACTAGTTTTGCCTCATCATAGGCAGGCCATGCTTCGTAAGTTATTGTTTCGCTGTGACCTAACTTTTCCCAAAGCTCCTCAGCAATATGCGGGCAAACAGGTGCAAGCAATTTAACGAATCCTTCGATATACTGTTTTGGTAAAACCGAAGCTTTATAGGCTTCATTAATGAATACCATCATTTGTGAAATCGCCGTATTAAATCTTAAGCCTTCATAATCCTCAGTCACTTTTTTCACTGTTTGATGATACACTTTTTCTAAATTAGAGGCTTCTTCATTTGCTTGGATCTTTGGATTTAATTCCCCGTTTTCTTCAACCAATAAACGCCAGATCCGATCTAAGAAACGGCGGGAACCATCTAGCCCATTTGTGGACCAAGCAATGGATGCATCAAGCGGTCCCATGAACATTTCATAAAGGCGAAGGGTATCAGCACCATGGCTGTCAACGATATCGTCAGGGTTTACTACATTCCCTTTTGACTTACTCATTTTTTCATTTCCTTCACCTAGGATCATTCCTTGGTTAAATAGCTTTTGGAATGGTTCTTTGGTTGGAACCACGCCGATATCATACAAGAATTTATGCCAGAAACGCGCATAAAGTAAATGTAAGACGGCATGTTCGGCACCGCCAATGTAGATATCAACAGGAAGCCAATGATTTAATTTTTCCTGAGAAGCAAGTGCCTGATCATTTTTCGGATCAATATAACGTAAGTAATACCAGCAGCTGCCTGCCCATTGCGGCATTGTATTTGTCTCTCGGCGACCCTTTTTACCTGTTTCTGGGTCAACCACATTTACGAAATCAGAAATAATTGCTAGTGGTGATTCCCCTGTTCCAGATGGTCGGATTTCTGTCGTTTTTGGTAACATCAATGGAAGCTGGTCTTCAGGAACGGCAGTCATTGTGCCATCTTCCCAATGGATAATTGGAATCGGTTCGCCCCAATAACGCTGGCGGCTGAATAGCCAGTCACGCAGACGGAAGGTGACTTTCTTCGTTCCGATTCCTTTTTCTTCTAACCAAGCAATCATTTTTTGGATGCCTTCAGCTTTATCCAAGCCATTTAGGAATTCTGAGTTAATGTGTTCTCCATCGCCTGTATAGGCTTCTTTTTCAATATCACCACCTGCGACAACGGCTTTAATTGGCAGGTTAAATTCTTTTGCGAATTCATAGTCACGCTCGTCGTGAGCAGGAACCGCCATAATTGCCCCGGTGCCGTAGCTTACTAATACATAATCTGCGATCCAGATTGGCATTTTTTCGCCATTTGCAGGATTGATCGCATATGCGCCTGTAAATACGCCTGTTTTCTCTTTAGCAAGATCGGTACGCTCTAAATCGCTTTTCGTTTTTACTTTATCTAAATAAGCATCAACCGCGGCACGCTGTTCAGCTGTAGTAATTTTATCAACAAATGCATGTTCCGGAGCCAGCACGGCATAGGTAGCACCAAATAATGTATCGGGACGTGTTGTGAAAACCGTAAAAGTCTCTTCATGACCTTCGATCGAGAATGTTACTTCTGCACCTTCCGAACGGCCGATCCAGTTACGCTGCATTTCCTTTAAACTTTCCGGCCAATCAAGTTCTTCTAAGTCTTCAAGTAAACGGTCACCATAAGCAGTAATTTTTAACATCCATTGCTTCATCGGACGGCGTTCAACTGGGTGTCCGCCACGCTCACTTTTTCCATCAATGACTTCTTCGTTTGCGAGAACTGTTCCAAGAGCCGGACACCAGTTTACCGCAACTTCATCAATATAAGCCAAGCCTTTTTCGAATAACTTTAAGAAAATCCATTGGGTCCATTTGTAGTACTCAGGGTCGGTAGTATTAACTTCACGATCCCAATCATAAGAGAATCCTAATGATTTAATTTGGCGGCGGAACGTGTTGATATTCTGCTCGGTAAATTCTGCAGGGTCGTTCCCCGTATCTAATGCGTATTGTTCAGCCGGTAAGCCGAACGCGTCCCAGCCCATTGGATGAAGCACATTGTATCCCTGCATCCGCTTTAAGCGTGAAAGAATGTCGGTAGCGGTATAGCCTTCAGGGTGTCCTACGTGTAGTCCTGCTCCTGATGGATATGGAAACATATCTAAAGCGTAGAATTTTCTTTTGTCATATTCTTCGCTTGTTTTAAATGTTTTTTCTTCTTCCCATTTCTTTTGCCACTTCTGTTCGATGTGATTATGATCGAAACTCATACTGCTCTTCCTCCTAAAAAAAAATAAAAAACCTCTCATCCCAAAAAAGGGACGAGAGGATTGTATGTATCTTCCCGCGGTACCACCCACATTAGTGTTGTCAACACTCGCTTCATTCATCCTTAACGCGGAAAACGGCAAGCCTTACTATTCATTCACGCTTGCAACTCAAAGGCGAGTTCATGATGTACCCGATTGACTTCCACCAGCCGTCAACTCTCTAAAGTGCGGATATGAATCATTACTACTCCTAATCACAGTCATTTCAATATAAAGTATTACGGTTATTGTAATAAATTTTCAACAAGTATGCAAGGCATACAAACGCCTAAATTCAGGATAGACAAGAATTTACCAAAATAAACAAACCAAAAAAACAGCAGGAGCATCATATCCCCTACTGTCCACCCAAAACCAACAAACGGCTAGATTTGTCCATTAACGGTGCCTGACACCATTTTTGTTTTTAGTCCTCGATCGTAAAGGAGTGTTGTGATGAATGCGATGAGGAATAACACTATTAGTACAATGAATAGTGCTGACATGTTGTACATGTCGACGATCATGCCTCCCATTAGGGGACCAACCATTCTGCCGCCTGTGGCGGTACTGTTGACGATTCCTTGGTAGAAGCCTTCACGGCCCTTTGGTGCTAAGTTAAAGGCGACAGTTGGAACGGCTGGCCAGATAAACATTTCTCCGATAGTTAAGATAATCATTCCGACAAGGAAACCTGAAAACGCAGTTGATTTCCCTACAACTATAAATGAAACAATAAAAATACCAATTCCAATCATCATTTGCAGTTTAAGTGAAGCAGAAAGGCGCTTCAAGACACTATTTAGGAGTGGTTGGGCAACGACAATTAAAGCTCCGTTAATCGACCATAATAAGCTATACTGCTTTAATGAAATACCGATTTCTTGTGTATAGGAGGAAATCGTGGTTGTCCATTGAACGTAGGCAACCCAGCACAGCAAATAACCTGAGCAAAGTATTAATAAGGCATACAGGTTTTTTCTATTCTTAACGATTGGAACATTTATATCGTTGGCTGCCTGTTTTCCAGACTCCACTGAAATTCCTTTATAGCCAAATAGCGCTATTAGCAAAAAAAGGACATACATAATGGTATTGGCTAGGAAGATGAGTTGAAAGGAATAAGCGGCAACAATCCCGCCAAGGGAAGCACCCAAGGCTACCCCAAGGTTTTGGGCAACATAAATGGCGTTAAAGGCTTTGCGCCCACCTTCTTTCCAAACTGACCCTGCCATTGCATACATCGATGGAAAAATAATACCGGTACCGAATCCAATGATGATTTGGAAGACAATATATTCGGGCCAGCCCTGCCAAAACGTTAAACCGATGAGTGCTGCAAGGGTAATACTAATTCCTAATATGATAGATTTGTAGCCGCCTATTCTATCAAATAGATTGCCGCCATATAGGTTTCCAATTACACTTGCCCCTGAGTTTAACATTAGGACAATTCCAGCGATCGATAAGGACTTACCTAGATGATCATGTATATAAATTGTATTTAAAGGCCACAGAAATGATGAGCCTGTGACATTAACGACCATCCCTATTATTAAGAGCCATAAGGCACGTGGCATGTATAAAACGCCCCTTTACATATTACAATTTCAATTACCAAGGATATATTCTATTATTTTTTCTAGCGGGGCGCAATGCTTTTTGTTTTCCAGTGTGGGGAGGTGTGCAGATTTTGTGTTCCTAAACTTATTAGAAAAAAGATAAACACTGTCCATATAAAAGCAACAGTGTTTCCCTTACCACAATATTTAAAGTTATTTCTTTGGGACTGCTGGTACTACCGGTGCTTGCGCAGGGAAGTAGCTATTCACAGCCGCATCTTTTTTCTTATTATTATCTTTTTCGTCGAAAACTGCCTTTTTCACTTTTTCAATTTCCTTGTCCAGCTCTTCCATGTCAACACCATTTTTAACAAGTTCTTCAGTAGCAAGACGGACCGCTTTGTTGGATTGGACAACTGATTCTCTTAGTGAATCCATCGAACCCTGTGGGTTATGGAAACCGGCAGAGTTTTCAGCTGCGATAATATCCCAGAACCATTGACCCTTACGAACATATTCTTGCGCTTGCTTGATTTTTTCTTGACTCACACCTGAAGTAATCATTTTATTTACATAGTAGTGTGATGTGGTAGAGATATCTTGTGCTTCGTGTAATGCACTGACATTTGCTTCTTGAATTTCAAGGACACGGTCCTTCAATTTATCTAAATCACGGTCGCCGTGACATTGACCGCATGAAGTTTGCATGGTTTTAAGCGGTGAAGTCCACCAGTGTGAAGTGATTTTTCTTTTTCCATCGACACGCTCATAAGGCATATGGCAGTCAGCACAAGAAACATTCGCTTTGCCGTGTGTACCTGATGAATGTGTTTCATATTCGGGGTGCTGCGACTTTAACATCGGCGTCCCAGAAATATTACTAATCCAATCTTTCTCAAAACCCTTTTCTTTAGCAATTGTGCTGTAATACTCATACATTTCTTCTGGTTTAAAGCCTTTTGTCCAGGGGAATGTTACTTCACTATTATCAGCAGCAAAATAATACTCTACGTGACACTGGCCGCAAACATAGCTGCGCATATCGTTCTTGGTTGGATTGGATGTATCCACACCTTTCGCTTCTAATGCCTTATAGAAGCTTGGACGAGTTACACGCAAATCCATTGTTTTTGGATCATGACAATCAGAACAGCCGATTGGGGAATGACCCATCGCTTCACCCTTTGGCCAAATATCTTTATTAAAATTAGCACCCCAATAGCTGTCGCCCATTTCTTCAATCATTTTTGGAACAGCTGTTGATTTACAAGTATAACAAGAACCGACCGATTTATCTGTTATCCGTTTAACGCTGCGAATATCTTCTAAAGCGTAAGTATGTCCACGCTCTTCATTATACTCGGTCGCAAATCCATATCCATTGAAAAGGATGGGTAACAACGGCTCTTTATCTGCCTCAAACTTACTGCGTTTTTCAGAACCGCCATAAGTAGTATCTTCCATTTTCTCATTCTTTTTGTAACTATTATATTGAAGTGGAAATAAGTCCTTAAACGCTTCATTACTAATTTCATCGGCTGAGAGGCCTGTAGTCTTATTTCCTGCAGCGGACGCTATTTTCTCACTGGATTCGTGGCTGCTGCACCCAGTAATAATTAAAACAAACGCTAGCAGGAGAAGATATGCCTCATATCGAAACCTTCCCATTTCTAAAATCCTCCCTTATTTTCTAATAATTCTCCTGAAACAGGTGGCTTATTATATCGTTCATCTTTAAAGCCTTTCCCATGTGGTACTGTTTTGTGACAGGAAATACATTTTTCCTTTGCATCATGCGATACATTGCTAAGCGTACTTTTGTGGCAAGACATACAGTTGTCATTCATAATTTTTTCTGTTCGATCGGTGGCCTCAATCACATCTGGAATCTTCTTTGTTCCGAGTGTGTTGAAATAAATATGTGTCATCCCTGCGCGGCCTTTAAAAAATAATTTTCCAACTTCACTTTTATGCGGCAGATGGCAGTCATTACACTGTAAATCCGAGTGGGTAGAATCCATAAATGACTTATGTACAGATTGCATGGTATGACAGTTTTGACAAAAACCAGGTGAATCCAAGTAGGCCATTGTTTTGACCGTTGAAAAAGATAAAAACACACCAATCAGTAGTGCTAACACAATTAAAAACTTTTTGTCCATTTTCAGTAATTTTTTAAACATTCCTTCACCTCCCATAGAAAATCTTTTCTCTCTTTTTATATAGTTAAAGTACATTTCTGTACCTTAATCCCATGAATCCGTTAATGTTCCTTTAGCTTCCTCATCAAAAATGTAAGAGCACCCACTGAGAGGACTCCCAGCCCGCTAAAGGCCCCAATTGCAAGATTAGTTGCTTTCTTGTCCTTCGTTTCATCATTCATGTTTTGTGCATTCAATAGTTCTGTTGTAGGTTTAGATTCACTACGTGTGTAAGAAAGGGTAATATTTTTTACCTCGCCAGCTTTTACATTTTGATACAGATAGGAATAGGTATTTTCCTCATTCCCATGGTTCTGTTCTTCTACAGCTGCAGGTGTAAGCTTGACATTTTTTGCCCCAGATGGCTCAGTAAAGTTCACATTCACCAAGTCAATATCGGCAAAACTTTTAAATTGGTACTGAAGAGATTTCACATCTTTTTTTACATTGATGTTGTCTGAATAAAACTCGATCACAAATTTATATCGTTCGTTAGGTGCGATTTCTTCACTTGTTGTCCAGGAGATGGTCCCTATTTCAGGGTCAATTATGTATTCAATTTCATAAGTCTCGCTAAAATCATTAGAGTAATCTGCCACATAGCCAATCCGAAAATCCTTATCTTTCATTGGGAGTGGAATTTCGATGTTTCCTGTTTGTGGCTGGTTCGAGTTGTTAACCATCGTTCCTTGATATCCAATTAATAGTGGTACATGATCCTTCTGTTGATCGTTTGGATGATAGGCAAATTCGGGCATTACTTGAATGGATAGCTCTTCCATTCTTAGAATATTTGCATCATCAGCAAAACTATGTGATGGGCATAAAAAGGTAAGGAATGTGACGACAATCAATAGGTACTTTTTCATTTCTTTTCTCCTTTCACTTTTACTATCGATCAAATGTGGATAAAATGTGAATTCGTTCACATAAAAGTCAAAAAAAGGTGTTAGATGAACATTCCTTCCATGAATCATCTAACATAAAGTGGAGGGTCTTTAGCTGAAATTTCTTATCCATATCTTATTTAAACCATGAGATGGAAGCGTAAACTGTGACGCACGTCACATATAAAATAACATTTGTTACCAAACTGTGAACGGGGTTTTCCTTCTATTTTCAAGGTGTTTTTAATGTAAAATTGTTATTCCAAGTGAATTTAATCACTTTTTTATAGATTAGGCTGATATAAATTAATAAAAAAAAAGAACCCCTCAATGAAAAAAATTGAGGGATTCTTCCTTGTTTTAAGATGACTGGCCTTTTTCTTGGTGGAATTTGGATTTTACAGGCTGTCCACCTGATTTTTCATATTTCTTCTTTGCTTGCTTTACAAGATCGAAATCCTGTCCGAGTTCTAAATCTTGATTATTCATTCCATTCCGTGTTTTCTGTTCAGGGTTTTGTTGCTTTGAACGTTTTTTCAAAGGTTTTCCCCCTCTAGAATCATGGTATTCTGAAGTTGCTGCAGCTGGAGTCTCATTCTATGGAGCTGTTCACGTTGCTGCGAGTTTGCACTAATTGCCATTTTGGCAATGTCTTGATAAGTATCTTCAAGCTGTTGCAGCGCCTTTGTGTAATCATCGTCATTATAATGCTCTTGGAGACTGCTTTGTTTGTATTGTTCTTGGGCAAAGCGAACTGTGTCTTCAACCTGTTGCATTAAATCGTCCATAGAATCGCGAGTAGCCATCTAAGAACCCCCTTCTATAATAACTGGAATCCCCGTGTGAGAAGCATAATGCTTCATTTCTTATTTTGTTCTCCATTTTCTTTCCTATAACATAAACAGTCGAATAATTATTACCAGCGAGTTCCGTAAATAATTACATTTGGATTAGCTGGCCACATCATGATAAAATTGATGTTATGCGCTTTTTAAATTTTTAAAAGGAGGTTTTCTGATTGGATCAGATGAGACCTTTTATATATGCTTCTGATGAAAAACGATACCATACTTGGAATTACCACTTGCGCCAAGAATTTGGTCATAAGGTGTTTAAAGTTGCGCTTGATGGCGGCTTTGATTGTCCGAACCGGGATGGCTCGGTTGCACACGGAGGCTGTACGTTTTGTAGTGCGTCAGGCTCTGGTGATTTCGCCGGTAATCGAGTCGAACCCCTAGAAACTCAATTCAATGATATTAAAGAAAAAATGCACACGAAATGGAAAGATGGCAAATATATGGCCTACTTTCAGGCGTTTACAAATACCCATGCACCAGTAGATGTACTTCGTGAAAAATATGAATCCGTTCTAAAGCAGGACGGTGTCGTGGGTTTATCGATTGCTACGCGTCCTGATTGTCTGCCCGATGATGTGGTTGAGTATTTAGCAGAACTGAATGAACGTACCTATTTATGGGTGGAGCTTGGTCTCCAGACAGTTCACGAACGGACAGCCTTACTCATCAATCGTGCCCATGATTACCAGTGTTATAAAGATGGGGTTAATAAGCTAAGAAAGCATGGGATTCGTATCTGCTCTCATATTATTAATGGATTACCTCTTGAAAACTATGACATGATGATGGAAACTGCTCGTGAGGTTGCCAAATTAGATGTTCAGGGAATAAAAATTCATTTGCTCCATTTGTTAAAAGGAACACCCATGGTCAAGCAATATGAAAAAGGAATGCTCGAGTTTATGTCCCAAGATGATTATGTAAAATTAGTATGTGATCAATTAGAGATTTTACCACCCGAAATGATTGTTCACCGGATTACAGGTGATGGTCCAATTGATTTAATGGTTGGACCGATGTGGAGTGTGAACAAGTGGGAAGTCTTAAATGCGATTGATGCAGAACTAAAGCAAAGAGACAGTTTCCAGGGGAAATTTTATCAAAGTCATTTGGTGAAACAATCTTGAAAATTGACAAGATTCTTCCGTTTGCGAAAAATTTACTAAAAAAAGTAGTACATCCTGGCGATGTCGTGATTGATGCGACAGTTGGAAATGGTTACGATACAGTTTTCTTGGCAGAACTTGTTGGAGCTTCAGGCCACGTATTTGGATTTGACATTCAAGAGGAAGCAATTGCCGCAAGTAAGGAGCGATTGATTAAGCAAAGCCTGTCAGAGCGAGTTACACTGTTTCAATCGGGGCACGAACACATAACCCAAATGATCCCTAACAACTGTAAAGGTAAAGTTACTGCTGCAATTTTCAACTTAGGATATCTGCCTGGCAGTGATAAAACGATTGTTACTCGACCTGAAACAACGATTGCTGCCCTTCAACAACTATTGGAAATGCTTGCTCCTGAAGGGATTATCGTCCTCGTTATTTATCATGGCCACAAAGGCGGTGCCGAAGAACGTGATGCCCTGCTTGATTATTGCCACCAAATTGACCAAAAGTCGGCACATGTGCTCCAATACCAATTTATCAATCAACAAAATAGTCCAGCATTTATCATTGCCATTGAGAAAATATGAAAACCAGGCCCAAGTGCCTGGTTTTTATTTTGAGATTAATCTTGTGACAAAAGCTGGTACTGATTTTTGCACGGAACGGTAGGCGAGACCATTGAAATAGAAGAAATAGCTAATCCAACCGCCGGTTTTAATCATACCTTTGGCTAATTTCCGAACGTTTTTCTGTTTGCGTACCTTGGAATCTGATAGATAAATTCCCAACAGACCGCGGTTAATCAAGCGATGGAAATTTTTATGAGGAAGAAATTCCGTGTGTCGGTCTGCTTCTCTGACAAAATGGTTCAACCGCTGAAAAAGCATTTCCTCATTATCATAATAGGTACAAAAGTTTAAGTCTCCCCCTATAAGGTCTTCCTCTTGATCAATAAAATAATCTAAAAGAATATGTAAGCCCTGAATATATGGAAAGTATCCATTTCTAATATTATCCGCATCACTCAACTGAAAATCTTCACGATGAGCGTAGGACACAAGGCAAAAAATCCCTAAAGTAGATCCCGAACAAGCTGAAAATTCATACCACTCCATTTCCGGCAAGTGGTGTTGGTTTTTTTGAAACCATTTTTCAAGGCGTGGGACCCGCTCCTCGTGGATGACATGTTTGTGAATTTGCAGCTCACAATAGTACTGGCATAGTTCAAGCAAATAATCTTTAATTTCTTCATAATTCTTAATTTCTCTTAGGACAGAGCGGCAGGTTTCCGATAAATCATTTAAATAATTACCATCATCCTGGTCTTCGCGAAGCCGGTAATAATTTTTCTTATCAACCTCAAGGACGAGTGCATCCGCCATCGATTCATGGAGCGCTGCAAAATCCTCAGGGTCCAGTGAAGTCGACCGGTCACAAAGATTATCCAAATAATCACTAATCGTTTGATAGGCAACGATAAATTTTATTGCTTTTTTATAATCCTCTTTTGCGGTTAGGGCAAGGATCGCCCCACCCTCGCAATGGAATGTTTTATGATTGATACTTGCAAGGGCTTGAGTCCTCAGTTCCTCGTTCGGGATTTTTTCTGCACGGCTTTTCCAATAAGCCAATTCTTTGTGTACTGCTGGAAGTATTTTGCTGTATACCCTCGACATAAGGGTGATTGGCATCATTGAAACCGACAACCTTTCTAAACAATATAACCGATTGCTTTTAATTGACTATAAACAAAATCCTTTGCGTATTCAAATACCTCTTCCCGCTCCGGTTCATTAAGAATTTCATGGTAGCATTTTGGCCACTCCTTAAATCTTTTTTCAGAAAGTGGTACGTGATTGAACCATTCTTTTACTGTACTTTTATTGACTATTTTGTCATCTCCAGCTTGCATGACAAGCATGGGGATATCTTGTGTTTTTTCAAGCGCTTGAAAAGCCTCTTTCATGGCACTCACTAATTCCCGATACCATCGAACCGATACTTTGGTTACATAAAGAGTATCATTTGAATCCGCTTCACGGACCTCTTCGTTTCTTGTGGCCATTTGGACCGTTAATCCAGAATTTATCCGAAGTGAAGGAAAAACCACATTCAGACCATGCGAAAGAAGATCAAGAATTTTAGACGGGGTGTGAACTAATCCTAAACACGGCGATGAAAGAATCACTCCAGCAACATTCAGTCTCTCTTCCTGTAAGAGTCGGATTGAAATTAATCCTCCCATACTGTGACCAAGTAGGAATACTGGTAAATTATAGCGGTAGGCCGCCTGAATCCAATCCTTTACTTCAAAGATATAATCATCGAAGGAATGAATATGACCGCGGTTGGCCCTTGTTGTCATCCCCTGGCCTGGAAGGTCTGCCATAATCACATGGAATCCAGCTGAACGCCACATTTCAATTAGCCAGCCATAACGGCGGTGATGTTCCATCGCACCATGGACCATCACGATGACTGCTTTCGCTTCTCCTTCTGCTTCCCACTTCCACATAGTGTTCCCCCCTATAGTAGTTATAACCAATTAGTGAATGAATTTCCAATGCTCCTAAGGTTTCACTAATTCAAAAAAGACGAATTATTTTTAATCGCCTCCTACTTCCGATAAAATAATATCATCATGGAAAAGGAGCGAGAAGAATGATCTATCCTTATAAAGATAAGTATCCTCACATAGCGGATACTGCTTATATTGCCGACTATGTGACAATAACTGGTGATGTTGTAATTGGCGAAGAATCAAGTGTCTGGTTTAATACTGTCATTAGAGGGGATGTAGCCCCAACCATTATTGGTAAGAAAGTAAATATCCAAGATAATTCTATCTTACACCAAAGTCCCAATAACCCGCTAATTTTAGAGGATGAAGTGACCATTGGACACCAGGTAATTTTACACAGTTGTATCATTAGAAAAAAAGCACTCATCGGAATGGGATCAATTATCCTTGATAATGCTGAAATTGGGGAAGGTGCATTCATTGGTGCCGGCAGTTTAGTTCCCCAAGGAAAAAAGATCCCGCCTAATACCTTAGCATTTGGCAGACCCGCAAAAGTTATTAGAGAATTAACGCCTGACGACATTAAAGATATGGTAAGAATCTCTACAGAATATGCGGAGAAGGGGCAATATTATAAGTCCATTCAACCTTAAAACCTAAATAAAGCACCCAAGAAAACTTGGGTGCTTTATTCATTAATTTTTCGATGTTTGCAATGCTTTTTCTAATGCATAATCTTTCTGAAAGGAATA
>Ga0268255_10001619_pt1 | contig 12938 bp, 10 predicted proteins | sample AgamicOrMarz_FD_200256 | JGI IMG/M metagenome (GOLD analysis project Ga0268255, IMG submission 200256) | Agave microbial communities from Guanajuato, Mexico - Or.Ma.rz (v2) (version 3) | ecosystem: Host-associated > Plants > Phyllosphere > Phylloplane/Leaf | place: Guanajuato, Mexico...
GGCACAGGTAAAGAATTAGAAAAGCGTCCTTACGCTCCTGGACAACATGGTCCAAACCAACGCAAAAAGCTTTCTGAATACGGATTACAATTACAAGAGAAGCAAAAGCTTCGTCACATGTATGGAGTAACTGAGCGTCAATTCCGTAATCTTTTTGATAAAGCTGGCAAAGTAAGCGGCGTACACGGTGAAAACTTCATGGTTCTTCTTGAATCACGTCTTGATAACGTAGTTTACCGTTTAGGTCTTGCTCGCACTCGTCGTGCAGCACGTCAATTAGTTAACCATGGCCACATTTTAGTTAACGGTTCACGCGTTGATATCCCATCTTTCCGCGTAACTGCTGGTCAAACAATCGGCGTTCGTGAAAAATCACGTAACCTTGATGTTATTAAAGAAGCAATCGAAGTAAATAACTTTGTTCCTGATTATTTAACTTTTGATGCTGACAAATTAGAAGGTACTTTCACTCGTTTACCTGAGCGTTCTGAATTACCTGCTGAAATCAACGAAACTCTTATCGTCGAGTTCTACTCACGTTAATTGATTTGCTTATTAAATAGCAATCACAAAAACCCTAGAAACTGCGTTATATCAACGCTTCTAGGGTTTTTTATTTTTACTCTACTTTGTAGAATCTTGTATTCTCCCCCAAATGTTTCCGCATTCCACATGTGTTGAAAACTGGTCACTACTTCCATTGACCAGAAAAGGGTTAGAAAAACGGTAGTGGATAATAAGGTTTTCCTTCAGCTCAACCTCTATTTAGAAAAACAGGGTCAACATAAAAAAAACCTGAACATAATGATTCTTGCATTCAGGGTTCGGACTTTGCGCAGCTCCACATTCTAAGACTGTATCGCTAAACTTTGAGTTTTGTAAGCTTCAAGCTCACTAATTTTATGTTTAATCCGTTCCAAACAAATCTGGGTGGTTGTTTCTTTGTTATAGGATGCCGCATCTACACTGGTTATCGATTCTGTGATGATATGCCCATTGGGCAGCTGGACCGCAACCATAGTGCATCTTCCAAAAGCCTCAACAACTTTAACATGAGATTTTTCGATCATTTCATTGATATCCGCTGGTACGCTATGATTTATCATTAGTGCCTTTGCTCGTTGTTTCGCAATAAAGGAATCGTCGGATGATGGTTCAAATGCCATTTCAAAGACTTGCATTGTTGTTTCAAAGACCTCATCATCGATCATATTCCTAACCTTCACTTTCCCATTCGCTGTGATTTCCAACAATTCCATTACACTATCTGGCGACCCTTTCACTCGGTATATCTTCATGCTCTTCCCTCCACCATGCCTTTTTAAATAAGCTTCCGTTAATCTAGTCTATTCAGCATGGTGAAAAGCAGTGAAACTTGAGTATAAATTTCAACCGTTCATACGAAAAAAGCCAGGCCACTTCGCAAGAAGACCTGACACTAACTAGGAATCACAGCTCTTTTTTAAATACAATCATATCTAAAGCTCTTATCCCGTTTTCAAAGATCGGTGTTAGATAGGCTTAAAAAAAGTCTCTCTTAATTTCGGCCATTCTAAATCCGAGCTTTTGATAGAAAGCAATGTTATCAATACTGGAATTCTTATAATTTATTTTCGATTGACCCATTGAATCGATTTCCGATATAAAATCGCAAGTATGATATAGATGACTACTACAATCGCGGCAGTTACAAGTCTTTCTTGTAATACCCCGTCTGCAAATAACACAGGACCAAGTCCGAAAAATGTAACAAGTGCAATGAGGATAATAAATACAGCGTGTAAGAGAAACTTCAATACATTCACCCCCACATTCGTTCCTTTAATATTAGACGGAATAAAGTATTCGGTTGTTACGAGGATATCGTTACAGCACAAAAAAGGGCTTTGATCTCCAAAGCCCTTCCGCCATTAGTATCGTATTAATGTGTACTTCTTCTTACCTCTTCTAATAATCGTAAACTGTCCTTCAATCCGATCCGATTCCGTTAATACGTATGAGGTATCCGTAATTTTTTCCCCATTAACAGTAACCGCTCCATTAGCAATGTCTTCACGTGCTTGACGCTTGGATGGGGAAATTTTCGCGGCAACCAAAAGATCGACCAGATTCTCCTCATTTTGTGAAGCATAAGCTGGCACATCTTTAAAGCCCTGTTCGATTTCCGCTGCTGAAAGACTTCTTACATCTCCGCTAAATAACGCTTGAGAAATTTTGATTGCCTGTTGTAAGGAAGCTTCTCCGTGAATCAAACGCGTCAATTCTTCTGCTAATACCTTTTGGGCCTTACGAAGATGTGGCTCTTCCTGAACTGCTTTTTCTAATTGCTCGATTTCCTCGTGTGATAGGAAGGTGAAAATCTTTAAGTACTTAACGACATCTGCATCAGCGGTATTAATCCAGAACTGGTAGAATTCATACGGCGTTGTTTTTTTAGGATCTAACCAAACTGCACCACTTTCCGTTTTCCCAAACTTTGTACCGTCCGCTTTTGTAACAAGTGGAATTGTTAAACCATAAGCCTTCGAGCCTTCTGGCTGAACTTTACGGATTAATTCCAACCCCGAAGTTATATTCCCCCACTGATCACTTCCGCCAATCTGCAATTTACAATTGTGATGTTCATATAAATGAAGGAAATCCATCGCTTGTAAAATGGTGTAGGTGAATTCAGTGAATGAAATACCGGTCTCAAGCCTTGATGCAATCGTATCCTTTGCAAGCATGTAGTTGACTCCGATATGTTTACCAATATCACGCAAGAAGGTAACAACATCCATTGACCCTGCCCAATCATAGTTATTAACCATGATAGCCCCATTTTCGCCTTCAAATTCGAAAATAGATTCCAGCTGTTTCTTGATACCTGCTACATTATCTTGAACGGTTTCAAGTGTTAACAGCTTTCGCTCTTCGCTTTTTCCACTTGGATCGCCAATTAAGCCTGTTGCTCCACCAACGAGGACAATCGGACGATGTCCATGCTGTTGAAATCGTCTTAATGTTAAAAATGGCAATAAATGACCGATATGCATACTATCTGCAGTTGGGTCGACACCGCAATATAAAGAAATTGGCTCCTTACTTAATGTATCCTTCAAACCTTCTTCATCGGTTTGCTGGTAAATGATACCTCTCCAAGCTAAATCCTGTAATAAATCCATTCCGATTTCCCTCCATTTTGGTAAAAAAATAAAACGCCCCTGCAAAAATGCAGGGACGTAAAATTACGCGGTACCACCCAGCTTGAGGAAACGTTCCTCCAACTCAAAAAATTAACGGTTTTGACCGTTCTCCGCTACTATTTATCATCTTTCACAGAGAAAGCTCAGGGGAGTAATTCATTCTTCTATATGTATCAGCTTGCACCACCGCCGACTCTCTAAGAACAGGGATAGAAGAACTACAGTTGGTTCCCTTCACAGCTTTATTATTAAATTCATGTATAGCTTTTTTTACCATATTTCAAGCTTTCTGTCAAACTCAACTGGAAATTTCAGATAAATGTAGAACTTTGTCATTTTTTATACCTTTGATATGCTATAATGGACTTGATTTTAGATGAGGTGATACTATAGATGGTTGATAAATTACAAGCATGGATGGAAAAAGCAAAATCCGTACTCAACATATTTACCCATAAAAGAACGGTTAAAAGTGCACGAATCACATATCAAGTCGTTTGGAATATGTTTCTCCTTGTATTAACAGTCGTAATTCTTGGCGGATCATTTGCGACTGGAGTGGGTGCTGGTTACTTTGCCTCACTAGTAAAAGATGAACCTGTTCGATCCTATGATAGCATGAAAAAAGATATCTACAATTACACAGAAACATCTGAATTATATTTTGCTGATAATATTTATCTCGGCAAACTTCGTACCGACCTAGAACGGGAAGAAGTAAAACTGGATGATGTATCTGATGATTTGGTGAACGCAGTTGTTGCAACCGAAGACGAATACTTTTACAAGCATAAAGGTGTGGTCCCCAAAGCCGTATTTCGGGCTGTCTTCCAAGAAGTGACAAACTCTGCGGTTCAATCCGGTGGAAGTACGCTTACACAACAATTAATTAAAAATCAAATTTTAACAAATGAGGTTTCTTTTCAAAGGAAAGCGAGTGAAATATTACTTGCTCTTCGTTTAGAGAAATTTTTTGATAAAAAAGAAATTCTTGAAGCTTATCTTAATGTGGCTACGCTTGGAAGAAATTCGTCTGGACGAAACATTGCTGGTGTCCAAGCTGCAGCAAAAGGAATCTTTGGTAAAAAGGCGAGTGATTTAACACTCCCCCAATCAGCCTTCATTGCAGGATTGCCTCAAAGCCCATTCGGATATACCCCTTTTACGAATGAAGGTGCTATAAAAGAACCAAAATATCTTGAACCAGGTCTTACACGGATGAAAACCGTCCTAAAGAGAATGTTTGACGGTGGCTATATTAACCAAAAGCAATATGCGGAGGCCTCTGCCTACGATATTAAAAAGGATTTTATTAAACCGGTGGCAAACCCACTCGAAAAATACCCTTGGCTAACTATCGAAATTGAAAAGCGTTCCATTGAAGTTTTGACTACTGTGTTAGCAAAAAACGATGGGATTTCAGAGAAAGAGTTAAAAAACGATGATAATCTAGCATATAAATATCAAATCATGGCTAGAAATGCTTTACGTCAAAATGGATACAGAATTCATTCAACAATTGACAAAAAAATATATGATGCAATGCAAAAGGTAAAGGATAATTATCAATATTACGGACCTAATAAACCTCAGGAAAAAAAGGATCCAGAAACTGGAGAAATCAAAACAGTTATGGAACCTGCTGAGGTTGGGGCGGAACTGATCGAAAACAAGACTGGAAAGATTATTAGTTTTGTCGGTGGAAGAAATTATGATGATCAGCAGCTTAATCACGCCACCAGCGCCATCAGACAAAACGGTTCAACCATGAAACCACTTCTTGTCTATGCGCCAGCGATTGAATTAGGAAAAGCTGCCCCGGGGACACCGCTGCCTAACGTAGCATTAAGTCTGAATCCTGGCAGTAGTGCGCCATGGCCGCAAAACTACGACTATCGATACAGCGGATTGGTTTCAGCTAGATACGCCCTGGCGAAATCCTATAACGTACCAGCGGTTAAACTTTACAAGAGTATCGTTGACCAACGTCCTGCCAAGTATCTTGAAAAAATGGGATTTACCTCATTAAGAAAAGATGATTATACAAATCTAGCTACTTCCATTGGTTCAATGACAAATGGGGTAACGATTGAAGAAAATACCAATGCGTTTAGTACCTTTGCAAATGATGGAAAATTTATTGATGCCTATATGATTGATAAAATTGTTGATAAAAACGGCAAGGTCATCTATCAGCATAAAGTAAATCCAGTCAAGGTCTTTAAACCGCAAACTGCTTATTTAACCATTGATATGATGCGAGATGTTGTTAAAATGGGGACGGCAGCAGGAGTTAGAAGCCAATTAAACTTTAGTAGTGACTGGGCTGGGAAAACGGGGACCGGAAATCAATATATTGACTCCTGGTTCGTTGCTTCAAACCCTAATGTCACTTTTGGACTTTGGAGAGGATATGATACACCTAAATCACTCCAGACATCAGGAATGTCCTATAGTGCAAGAACCAATACCCTATGGGCAAAGTTAATGAACGCTGCCTATAAAATAAAACCGGATCTAATTGATCCAAAGAAGTCCTTTAAAATGCCAAAAGGAATCGTGAAACGATCATATTGTGCTGTTTCAGGCATGCTTCCTTCTGCGGCTTGTTCAAAAGCCGGCTTGATTGAAAGTGATTACTTTAATGTCAATAATGTCCCAACAAAAGTAGATGATAGCTTAATTGAAGCAAACTATGTTATGGTAGACGACAAAAAATATTTAGCCTTGGATTCCACACCAAAAGAGTTTTCCCAATTTGGGCTCATCTTAAATCCTGACTTTATTAAACGAATCGTTGGAAGTAACTTTCATAATTACAGTCAACTAATTCCACAAAAGGATCGTTGGGGAAAAATTCTCGTTTCAACCGCAAGAATGTCTGATAACGGAAAGAACCCTGATAGTGTTAACTTAAAGGTAAAAGGTAATACCTTAACGTGGTCAGCCTCGGCAGATAATGATGTGGTTGGTTACCGCATCTATCAAGGCGGAAAAAAAGTAGGCAGTGTAGTCAATAGTTCTAAACGATCATTAGAAGTTGGTACTGGTTCCTTTTATGTAACGGCAGTTGATATTGCTGGTAAGGAGTCTGCCCCATCGAATCTTGTTGATGCAGGGGTTATCATACCACCGGAACCAACTAATCCTGTCGTACCAAATGATCCAAACATTCCAATTGAACCGACTACTCCACCAACCACCCCTTAAACCAGAAACCCGTATCGAAATGAATGTTTCGATACGGGTTTCTTTGTAAATTTTTTTACCACACTTCATCCAAATACTCTACTAAACACTAAAGAGCCAGGCTACTAGCCTGGCTCTAAACATTCTCTATTATGTTTTATTAATCTTCCATCGTAGAAAGGTCACCAGTTGGCAGGTTTAGTTCCCATGCCTTTAATACACGTCTCATAATCTTACCGCTTCTTGTTTTAGGCAGTTTATCACGGAAATCAATTTCGCGTGGAGCTGCATGAGCGGCCAATCCTTTTTTCACAAATTGACGGATTTCTTCTTTTAGTTCATCTGTTGCCTCGTAACCGGATCTAAGTGCAATAAAGGCTTTAATGATTTCCCCGCGAACTGGGTCTGGTTTTCCGATTACACCGGCTTCAGCAACGGCAGGATGCTCGACAAGCTTGCTTTCTACTTCAAACGGTCCAACACGCTCTCCTGAGGTCATAATGACATCATCCACACGTCCTTGGAACCAGAAATAGCCGTCTTCATCCATGTACGCTGAATCGCCAGATACATACCAGTCACCTGGCATAAAGTAAGATTCATACTTCTCAGCGTTATTCCAAATCGTATGCATCATGGAAGGCCAGCCTTTTTTAATTGCTAGGTTCCCCATCCGATATGGCGGCAGTTCATTTCCTTGATTATCAACAATTGCTGCTTGTACACCTGGAATTGGTTTCCCCATCGATCCAGGCTTAATCTCCATACAAGGATAATTGCTAATCAATTGAGCCCCGGTTTCCGTCATCCACCAGTTATCATGGATCCGCTTGTTAAATACCTTTGCCCCCCATTTAACAACCTCTGGATTTAAAGGTTCCCCCACGCTTAGGACATGACGGAGGCTGCTTAGGTCAAATCTCTTAACCAACTCATCGCCAGCACCCATTAACATCCGGAACGCCGTTGGTGCACTGTACCAAACAGTAACTCCGAAGTCTTCAATCATTTGATACCAAGATTCCGGACTAAAGCGCCCGCCCACAATCACATTCGATGATCCTGTTAACCATGGGCCAAAGATACCGTAAGAGGTACCAGTCACCCAACCTGGATCAGCAGTACACCAGTAAACATCGTCCTCTTTTAAATCGAGCACCCATTTAGCTGTTTGGTAATGCTGGATCATTGCATTATGTACATGCAGGACACCCTTTGGTTTTCCAGTCGATCCTGATGTGTAATGCAGGATAAGTCCGTCGGTTCTATCTACCCACTCAATTTGAAGATTCTTACTAGCAGTTTCAAACTTCTTCAAGAAGTCAATATATGGTCCTTGTTCATCTACATTTTTACCAATAAGGAAAATATGCTTTAATTTCGGCAGGTCTTGAACAGGAACACGATCCAACAGTTCAGGTGTCGTGACTAAAACTTTTGCTTCACTGTCTTGCAAGCGATCCCTAACAGCCCCTTCCATGAAGGCCTCAAATAAAGGGCCAACAATCGCACCAAGCTTAATAGCACCCAAAACCGTAAAGTAAAGTTCAGGAGAGCGCGGCATAAAAATAAAGACACGATCACCTTTATCGACATCCCCGAAAGTTTTTAGCACATTGCCCGCTTTGTTGGATAGTTCTTTCATTTCCTTAAAAGTGTACTTCTCATTTCTGGAACCATCGCGATAATATAAGGCTACTTTATTTTTCCGGAAGGTTTTTGCATGACGGTCAATGGCTTCATAAGCCATGTTGACAAGACCTGTTTCACTCCAGGTAAAATTCTTTTCAGTTTCCTTCCAGTCGAAGTCCCTGTACATTTCTTGATAATTTACTAGATTATGCTCACCTTGTACAACTGGTAACGCTTCCACTTTCATTTAATTCTCCCCCTTTGATCTTATTTTTAATTATTATAGTACAAATATATACTATTCACAATTTTTTAAAAAGTAAATTATATACATATTTTTTTTTACCTACTAAAATCCTAGAAAATCCTAACTTATAAGACTGAAAATTTTGTGAAGTTGCTTTTCAATGATAGATTTTATGTATAATAGAATGAAGTATAGATTGATTTTTCCAAGGTAGGTGACCGTATGGAACACAAAAAGACATACAATGCCAAACAATTAAAAACACCTCATGGTTCCCTTATTATCGAAGGACCAATTACTGCAGATAAACTATCTGGCTACGAATTCCACAATGATCTTATTGCATTCCGTCAGCCTGCACAGCAGCATCAGGCCTTAGTTGGAATTGCGAAACTTCCTGAAGGAAGGATTATTATTGCCAGACATCAAAATACCATCGTTGGTTATGTAACCTTTCTATATCCTGATCCGCTGGAACGATGGTCTGAAGGCAAAATTAAAAATTTAATCGAATTAGGTGCAATCGAAGTCATTCCGCAATATCGAGGATCTTCAGTTGGTAAGAATCTTCTCATTGTCGCAATGATGGATAATGCGATGGAGGATTACCTCATCATTACGACAGAGTATTATTGGCACTGGGATTTAAAAGGTACTAAATTGAATGTGTGGGAGTACCGAAAGATCATGGAAAAAATGATGAATGCGGGCGGTCTTGAATGGTATGCAACCGATGACCCTGAAATTTGCTCGCACCCTGCCAACTGCCTTATGGCACGGATGGGGAAAAGAATCGATCGAGAAACTATCCAAAAATTTGATCGCCTCAGATTTATGAACCGTTTTATGTATTAACTCATTATTGTACATGATATTTGCTTAGGTAAGGAGGATTTTCCAATGATAGTAGAACAAATCATGAAAACAGATGTTGCTACACTTCTACCAACAGATACCATTGCGGATGCCATTCAATTAATGGAGTCAAGAAAAATTCGGCATATCCCTATTATCAACCAAGAAAAACATTTAGTTGGTCTTGTCACAGTTTCTAAAATCCATGAGGCAACTCCATCAATTTTCCACGCAAATGAGCATCCAGAAGATTTGAAAAAGCCTCTTGACGCAATTATGGAGCGGAATGTTATCACCGGGCATCCACTGGATTTTGTCGAGGAAGTAGCTGGCCTTTTTTATGAGCATAAAATCAGTTGTATTCCCATTATAAATAACCGAGAATTAGTTGGTATCGTTACTGAAACAGATTTACTTCGGACATTGGTAGAACTAACCGGTGCTCATCAACCAGGTTCACAAATTGAGATTAAAGTCCCTAATCTTGCTGGTAAACTTAGCGAAATAACCACTGTGATTAAAAATCGGAAGGCAAATATTTTGAGTGTTCTCGTTTATCCAGATAAGTTGGATGAACAGTATAAAATACTTGTGATCAGATTGCAGACAATGAATCCTACTGTGTTAATTCAAGATCTTAAACAGGCAGGCTTTCATGTCCTATGGCCAAATCTTCCGGGGATTTCAATATGAGTGATAGATGTTCCTTTATTTTTTCGGATGAACTGCTGAAATATAAATTCGGCAACCAACATCCTTTTGATCAATTCCGGCTCAAGTTAACAGTGGACTTATTAGACAAGATGAATGCACTTAACCAAGAAGATGTCATCCCTCCAAGAATGGCCTCTGATGAAGAGTTAGCCTTAATTCACGATCGTAGTTACTTAGACGCTGTAAAAAAAGCAGGGAATGGTCATTTGACAGCAGAAATAGCCGAAAACTATGGTCTCGGTACAGAAGATACCCCTATATTCCCTAACATGCATGAAGCAAGCGCCTTACTTGTTGGTGGAACTTTAACAGCTGTCGATCAAGTTATGACTGGAAAAGCCCTTCACGCTCTCCATCTAGGCGGGGGATTACATCATGGATTCAGGGGAAAAGCATCAGGATTTTGCGTGTATAATGACAGTTCGGTCGCCATCAAATACCTACAGGAAAAATATAATGCTCGTGTTTTATACGTGGATACAGATGCACATCATGGAGATGGGGTTCAATGGTCCTTCTACGATGATCCAAAGGTATGCACACTGTCAATCCATGAGACAGGTAGATATTTATTTCCTGGTACAGGCAGCGTAAATGAGCGTGGTCAAGGGTTGGGCTATGGTTATTCATTTAACATCCCGGTTGATGCTTTTACCGAAGATGAGTCGTGGCTTTACGCCTATACACATGCACTAAAAGAAGTGGCTGAGTTTTTTAAACCTGATGTAATTCTTACCCAAAACGGGGCAGATTCACATTATTTGGACCCTTTAACACATCTCTCTTCAACTATGAGAACCTATCGAGAAATCCCAAGACTTGCCCATGAAATTGCCCATCAATATTGTAACGGGAAATGGATTGCTGTTGGCGGCGGCGGTTATGATATCTGGCGGGTGGTCCCAAGAGCATGGGCCCTTATTTGGCTTGAAATGACAGAAAACTCAAACTGTTATGGAAGTTTACCGAATCAATGGGTAGATTCCTGGCAAAAGGACTCTCCAGTTATTTTACCTAAAGAATGGGACGATCCAAAAAATTTATATACCCCCATTCCGAGAAAAGCAGAAATCACCGAAAAGAATTTATTAACTCTTGAAAAAGCACTCTACCCTATTCGAAGTCAACAAAAAAGTGAATCCATATAAAAAAAGGGGATGACCGAATTAATCTGGCCATCCCCTTTTTACCATTTATTTATTTTGTGGATTTACGATGTTCAATCCGGTGTGGGAGAACCACAATTTGTTCTGACACCTTTTCTTTGTTCATTAATTTCGTTAAGAGTCGCATGGCAACCGCACCAATATCATATAATGGTTGAACAATCGTCGTTAGCTGAGGGCGCACCATTAGTGAAAGCCTTGTATTGTCAGATGTGATTACCTCAAAATCCTCAGGGACCTTATAGCCTTTGTCCTCTGCTCCATGTATAACACCAAGAGCCATTTCATCAGACCCAACTAAAATTGCCGTAGGTCTATCAGAAATCTCTAATAGCCTTTCTATTGCTTCAATTCCAGAGTCATAGGTATAATCGCCTTCAACTACAAGGTCCTCATTATAAGCAATTCCAGCTTCTTGTAAGGCCCTTTGATACCCTCTCAGTTTCTTAATTGTATTCTTAGGTTCATGAAGAGGTCCAACTACAAAAGCAATATTCTTATGACCTTTTTCAATAAATTCCTTGATGGAGTCATATACCGCTTCTTCATAGTCAATATTGACAGAAGGCATCGTGTTAGACTCTTCAATGGAACCCGCAAGCACGATTGGTACAGGTGATTTTTCAAATTCCTCGACATGATCTGCTGTAATATTGCCACCCATGAATACTAAGCCGTCCACTTGTTTGCCAAGCATTGTATTGAGCAAATGTAATTCTTTATCTTTGTTTTGGTCTGAATTGCTTAAAATGATGTTGTACTTATACATCGTTGCAATATCTTCAATACCACGAGCTAATTCGGCAAAAAAGATATTTGAGATATCAGGAATAATTACCCCGACTGTTGTTGTTTTTTTACTAGCCAATCCTCTAGCCACAGCATTCGGACGGTAGCCTAGTCTTTCAATAACTTCTAACACTTTTTTTCTGGTCACTGGCTTAACATTTGGATTTCCGTTTACCACACGGGAAACAGTAGCCATTGAAACATTTGCTTCTCTTGCGACATCATAAATTGTAATATTCACTTAACACACACTCTCCTAAAACGAACATTGTTTTCATTATTTTACAACAGGTTGTATAAACTTAATCATTTGTTTTTATTTTTGTTTTTGTTTGTGAGAACGTAAACAATCTTTTGTATTATATAATGATACGATAAGAAGGTAAAAGCCGCAATTACATTTGTCAACATTTTTCGCTAAATTACTAAATATTATCAAAAAAACCTCCTGCAATTTAGTTGCAGAAGGTTTTTATTTCCATTTACTTGTAATTAAAGTCGAACGTAGTTGGACGCAAGCAGCTCGTTATAAAATTTATCGAACTGATTAAGATCCATTTGCTGCTTTTGATCTGAAAGTGCCACAGCTGGATCTGGATGGACCTCTGCCATAACACCATCTGCCCCAATCGCAATGGCAGCTTTTGCACAAGGTAGTAATAAATCTCTTCTACCTGTAGAATGCGTTACGTCAACAAACACTGGTAAATGTGTTTCTTGCTTTAGAATCGGTACGGCAGATATATCAAGGGTGTTTCTTGTAGCGCGTTCGTAAGTTCTTATGCCACGCTCACAAAGAATAATTTGACCATTTCCTTGTGACATAATGTACTCGGCAGCATTGATAAATTCTTCGATTGTTGCAGCTATCCCTCTTTTTAACAATACCGGTTTATTTACAGATCCTGCTGCTTTTAACAGTTCAAAATTCTGCATATTACGTGCCCCAATTTGAATGACATCGATATAATCAATCGCCATTTCAATATCAGCTGGATTAACGATTTCACTGATTACTGCCATATCAAATTCCTTTGCCACACGTTTCAGGATTTTTAATCCTTCAACGCCCAATCCTTGGAAATCATATGGAGAGGTTCTTGGTTTATAGGCTCCACCACGAAGAAGTTTTAAGCCTTTTTCTTGCATTGATTTCGCGAC
>Ga0268255_10001623_pt1 | contig 12927 bp, 11 predicted proteins | sample AgamicOrMarz_FD_200256 | JGI IMG/M metagenome (GOLD analysis project Ga0268255, IMG submission 200256) | Agave microbial communities from Guanajuato, Mexico - Or.Ma.rz (v2) (version 3) | ecosystem: Host-associated > Plants > Phyllosphere > Phylloplane/Leaf | place: Guanajuato, Mexico...
GCGTGGCTGAGTGCTGCAAACCGGTCCGGGGATGACCGGTGCGCGCAAGGACCAGGCGGCGCTACGGCTCGTGAAGCGCCGCGCCGCTGCGCGCGGCGACGGGCCATGAAGAATCGGAGACTGTGTGAGAAGCCGGACTTGTGTTTGCCTCCGGGTTTGCCTCGCGGTTCGCCTCGACGCTCGCGCTGCTCGACAACGCCCCGCCCTGCTCGGCAAACTGCGCCCACGCAGCCGCGGCATTCGGCCTGAGCGAGCGGTTGCGGCGATGCACGAGCAGCGTGGTCAATGTCGCCTCCGGCGCGAGAGGCCGGCTCACGAGCGACTCGCCGACGGCCGGCCAATGCGAGTCGACGGGCAGCACGCCGACGCCGAGCCCGAGTTCGACCATGCGCAGCACAGCCGCGACGTGCCCGAATTCCTGCACCGGACGCCGCTTCAAACCGTTCGCATTGAACGCGCGATCGAGCGCCGCGCGCACGCCGGCGTCGGCGTTCAGCGTGACGAGCGCCCAGTCGTGCAACGCATCCCAGGCGACGCTCGCGTGTCGGGCAAGCGGATGAGTCGGCGGCATCACCGCATGCAGCGGCGTCGTGAAAACGACTTGCGCATGCAATTGATCGCTGACGAGCGGCTCGGCCAGCGAGACCACGCCGAAATCCACCTCGCCGTGCTCGACGCTCGCAAGCACACCGCTTTGCGCCTGGTCTTCGACGGTAACGAGAAGTTCGGGGAATGCGGACGCGCAGCGCGCGAGCCCCTGGGCGACCCAACTGGACGACAACACCGGATTGCTCGCCAGCGCGACCACACCGCGATGGCCTTCGTAAGCACCGCGCTCTTCGCGCAACGTCAGATCGATTTCATCGAGCAGGCGGCCGATTCTTCTTTCAAGGCTCGCGCCTGCATGCGTCAGTTGAACCTGGCGCGTCGTGCGGTCGAACAGTTTCAGATCGACCGCGTCTTCCAGTTCACGCACGCAACGGCTCACTGCGGACTGCGTCAGATCGAGTTCGCGCGCCGCGCGCGTGAAGCTGCGTTCACGCGCGACGGCGACAAACACCTTGAGTTGCTGCAACGAAACGTTCATGACGTAGTGGCCGGCGCGCGGCTTGCCGGCCTGTTCCTATTGTTCCTATTCGCCGGTTTGCTCGGGCCAGTGGCTAAGACGCGAGGCCTTGCCGTTACCGTTACCGGCGACGGCCAGGACGCCTGGCGACGGCTCGTCCTGCGAGTGGATCCAGCGCGAGCGCATCGGCGCGAGGATGAACTTCGCGGACACGCCCGCGGCAATCGTGATCACTGCGGACACCGTGAACACGAGGCTCCATCCGCCGGTTGCCGACAGCACCGATGCAATCGGCACCAGCAGCGAGGCCGTGCCCTTCGCGGTGTACAACGTGCCGGCGTTCGCCGCCGCATACTTGCTGCCGAAGGTGTCGGCGCAGATCGCCGGGAAGATCGAGAAGATTTCGCCCCAGAACAGGAAGATCAACGCGGCGAACGTCATGAACGCATACGGGTTCGTGCCGTACTCCATCATGCCGAGCAACGCGAGTCCTTCTCCAATGAAGATCATGAACATCGTGTTTTCACGGCCGATCTTGTCGGAGATGAAACCGCACAGAGGACGCGTGAAGCCGTTGCAGACGTTGTCGATGGAAAGCGTCGCTGTGAGAAGCGGCAGCGTGACGCCGAAGATCGTCATCGGAATGCGCGCGAGGCCCCAGTCTTTCGCGATCGGACCGATCTGCGCAGTGGCCATCAAGCCGCCGGCTGCGACTGCGACGAACGACACGTAGATCACCCAGAACACCGGCGTCTTGATCATCTGGCCCGGCGTGAGATCGACCTTCGACACGGAGAACTTTCTCTTCGCCGGCGTGTGCTTACTCAACACCGGTTTCACCAGCAGCATCGCGAGCAGCAGAATCGCGACGCCCTGCAAGATACCGAAGAAGAAGAACGTGTGCTCATAGCCCGAGCGCGTGATCATGTTCGCAATCGGAATCACGGTGACTGCCGCGCCCGCGCCGAAGCCCGCTGCCGTGAGACCCGCAGCCAGACCGCGCCGGTCGGGAAACCATTTCAACGCGTTGCCGACGCATGTTCCATACACGCCGCCCGCGCCGATACCCGCGATCACCGCGGACGTGTAGAGCATGGGCAAGGTGGTCGCATACGAATTCATCACCCACGCGAGGCCCGCGCATACTGCGCCGCCTGCCACCACGGGCCGTGGACCGAACTTGTCGACGAGCCAGCCCTCGAGCGGGACGAGCCACGTTTCAGTGAGAATGAAGATGGCAAACGCCAGTTGAATCGAGGCCTGGCCCCAGTGATGCCGCGCGTCCATCGGTGCGACGAAGAGCGTCCATGCGTACTGCAAATTCGCCACCAACGCCATGCACACCATGCCGATGACGAGTTGCCACCAACGGTTCGCCCAGAATACGCGGGCCGCGGTCTGTTGAGTGATGTCGTCCATGTGCCTTGTCTCCGCAATTATTTAGTGCAGCCGGCCAAAACGCCGTGCTGTATGTGTCCCACCTTATCGTTATGACCCGGAAAGCCTTGCAATCCGGGAATGTTTAATATTTGAGTCTTTAAAGCGCTTCCTTTAAAAAGCGCTTTATTCATCGCCTTTTGGAAGTTCTTAATTCCGACTAATCCGTTTTGTTGTTTTCCGCCAATCTGCCGCCTGGTCCCGCCACGCCTGAAATCCAAGCGTTAACCCGAGTGTTCCGTGGCAGCTTCGCCTTGTTTACAAACCCATGCTAGGGTCATTGCTGAATTACTAATAATTAAAGTTTGTTATTATGTTGATTCACATTTGCTTATACATCGGTCATGACGATGCGCAATGCCACGCTGCGTCAATTGAAGGTGTTCGAGACCGTGGCGCGCCACTTGAGCTTTTCGCGCGCCGCCGAGGAACTGCATCTCACACAGCCTGCCGTCTCCACGCAGGTTCGTCAGTTGGAGGAGCATGCGGGGCTGCCGCTCTTCGAACAGCTCGGCAAAAAGATCTACCTCACGCCGGCCGGCACTGAAATGCTGCACTACAGCCGCGCGATCATTCAGCAGTTCCACGAAGTCGACGAAGCGATGAGCCAGTTGAAGGGCGTCTCCGGCGGCAAGCTGAATGTGGCGGTGATCAGCGCAGGCGACTACTTTTTTCCGCGGCTGCTCGCCGAATTCACGCGGCGCTATGCGGGCGTCGTGCTGAACCTCGCTGTCCACAATCGCGAGGAGTTGTTGCATCAGCTCGCGACCAATCAGACGGACCTCGCGGTAATGGTGCGCCCGCCGCACGAGATGGACGCCACTAACGAGCCGTTCGCGCCTCATCCGTATGTCATCGTGGCCGCGCCCACGCATCCGCTCGCGCACAAGCGCAACATCAAGATCAGCCAGTTGGCGAACGAGGCGTTCATCGTGCGCGAGCGCGGCTCGGACACGTGGAATTCGATGGAAGAAGGCTTTGCGGGCCGACTGTCGAATCTGAAGATTGCGATGGAGATCAAAAGCACCGAGACGATCAAACAGGCGGTGATTGCCGGCATGGGCATCGCGTTTTTGTCTGCGCATACCATCAGCCTCGAGTTGCAACTGGGGCATCTCGTGGTGCTCGACGTCGAGAGCTTTCCTGTGATGCTCAACTGGTATGTGGTTCATCGCAAGAACAAGCGCCTGCCGCCGGTGGCGGTGGCGTTCAAGCGCTTCCTGATGGAGGAAGGCGCGAACCTCATCGAGAAGATCACTCGTGTGAAGGAATTGAGCGTCTATAAGCAATAGGCTATGGAGATCCAATAAAACTTTAACTATTGCAAATCGTTCGGTACTTCTATGCTGCAAGCTAGTTTCATCACTTGACAGCCCAGGAGGCCGATCATGAACCACGCTTCGGTTGCGACTCATGCCAGCGCACGCACCACTGCGCGCGCTTCCGCCGATCATTCCAACGACCCGCATCTGAGCGCCTATAACGCGGCGTTCAGCGACCTCGGGCTGCGCTTTCGCTGGGACCACGCCACGCTCGACGTGCTGAGCGAATTCAATAGCGAGGCCGCGCGGATTACCGCATACATCGAGCGGTTTCATGCGCATCTGCATCGCGCTTATGATCCGGACTTTCTCGCGCAACTGATCCTGCAAAAGAAGGCGCAGTACTTTAGTGAATTCGCGGCTTTGGGTGAGTGAGCGGATGGGCGGGAATACGTTCCCGCCTTTTATCGCGGCAGTTGCCTGATTGATCGGGCTCGCGTTCATGGATGCCGGCTTACCGTGGATCGGTTGGACAAGCGCCGTGCCGCGCATGCCTGAATGTCCCGTTGCCTGCTGCCGTTGCTGTCGCTGTCGCTGTTATGCCAGCGTCGGCCGTGACGGTATGCTGCCGCGCGCACCATGCCGTGCATTGGGCTGACTTCTTCTGCGTCTTCTCGCCACTTCATTGGCATGTCGGCGCGAGCGCCATACGCATGCGTTTTCGCATGCGTTTTCGCGTGCTTCTTCGAATACTCGCGGCTCATCATCACATGCACACCGATCGACGAAGCCAGCGCGCTCATCGCGAGCAACGCGGTGAGCCCGAACGGCTGCGCCGCTTCGGTGACGAAGCCATAGCCGAGCCATCCGCATAACAGCAGCGCGACCGCATTGACGACGTCGTGCCCGCGACGCGCCGTCACGCGAAGCGGCAACAGCCCGTGCAATTTGCAGAATGCGATCGCCGATGCCGCGAAGATCAACGCGCCGGCGAACACCGCCGCATAGAGTTCGATCCGCTCGGGAATCGCGAGATTGCCCTGATTTCCGGGCGACAGATAACGCGCGACGCCGACGGATACGACGGATAAACCCATGCCGCTCGCGAGCAACGCGGCGAGCGCGGGTCGTCGTGTGAGATTGCGACGGCGCACGACGGATGCACCGGCGAGCATCGAGCCGAGCGCGCAGGCGAGCAATGCAGCACACGCAGCCGTCAGCGAGACGAGCATTCCAAGCCACACGGTACTATCCGACGCTTGCGGCACGCGCGCTCCTTCCGTGTTGTTGCAACCCGCGGACTTGTGGCCCGCGGATCGACCGATCGTTCTTCAAACGAGTCCCGCCGTAACGCCTGTTGCAGTAACGACCGGCCCCGGCCCCGGCGCTTCGCGTGCCGCGGCTTGCAACGTATTGCGCAGCGTGCCGATTCCATCGATAGAAATGGACACCGTCGCGCCATCCTTGATCGACCCGACTCCCACCGACGTACCGCACGCAATCACATCACCCGGCTCCAGCGTGAGATCCTGCGAAATGAGGCTCACCTGCTCGGCCGGCGAAAACACCATGTCGGACAGCGGATAGTTTTGCCGCTCGACGTCGTCGAGCATCGTCACGAGATGCGCGTTTTGCCAGTCGAAACCGGAGACGATTGCCGGTCCGATACAACAGAACGTATCGAAGCCTTTCGCGCGGCACCATTGCGGAAAATGCGGATTTTCGTTGAGCAGATCGGCCGCGGTCACGTCGTTGACGAGCGTGTACCCGAAGATCGCTTGAGCAGCTTCTTCGACGTTCGCATCGCGGCAGCGCCGGCCAATTACAATGCCGAGTTCGCCTTCATAGACGATCTTGCCCGCGTAGCTCACCGGCCGCCGGATCGGCTCGCCCGAGCCGATCACCGAGCCCGCCGGCTTCAGCAGAAAAAGCGGATGCGCGGGCACCGGCTTGTCGAGCTTCGCGGCAAGCGCGTGAAAGTTATTCCACAGTGCGACGATCTTGCCAGGCGCGCAAGGCGCGAGCGGCGTCAGCGCGCGGGTCGATAAGACGGCGCCGGTCGGCACCGGTTGATCGAGACTTTCGTACTCGTGCAGATAAGCACCTTCGACGCGGCCGAACACCACACCGCCGTCGCTGGACATGAAACGCATCCACGTATCCATACGCCGCTCCTTGAGCGCTTCGGCACGATCTTCTTCGCGAGTTGCAAACGACAATCGACTGTCGCGAAGAAAACCGTGCCGCCTTCCGTTTGACGCGTCAGATCAGGCCGGCGCCGCGTGCCCACTGATACTTCGCACCGAGCACCGCGACGGGAATTTCCGTCGAATAGGCGTACGCGGGAACACCATGCGCGTACAGATATTCGGCGGCTTCCTCCACCTGAACGTCGCCTGCCAGCGAGGCCACGATCGGCTTCTCGATGCCGCGCGCTTTCATCTCCTCTTTGACCTCGACAACGAGTCGCGCGAACACCATCGGCGGCGTAATGATGGTGTGCCAGTAGCCGAGGATGATCGCGTGAATGCGCGGGTCTTCGAGGCCGAGCCGGATCGTGTTCTGATACGTGGACGGCGGCTCGCCACCCGTGATGTCGACGGGATTGCCCGCCGCACCGAACGGAGGAATGAACTTGCGGAACGCAGCGTCGAGATCGGTGGGCATGGTCATCAGCGACAGACGGTTGTCCACGCAAGCATCGGACAACAGCACGCCCGAGCCGCCCGCGCCCGTGATGATCACCACGTTCTCGCCCTTCGGCGTCGGCAGCTTCGGAATGCCGCGTGCAAATTCGAGCAGGTCGCGCAGCGAGCGAGCGCGGATCACGCCGCATTGCTTGAACACGTCTTCGTAGATGCGGTCGTTGCCCGCAAGTGCGCCCGTGTGCGAGCTCGCCGCTCGCGCGCCGAGACTCGTGCGGCCCGCCTTGAGCACCACGACCGGCTTCTTCTTCGACACGCGCGCCGCCGTTTCCGCAAACGCGCGGCCGTCTTTCAGGTCTTCGCAATGCTGCGCGATGATGTCGGTGTTCTCGTCCTGTTCGAAGAACGTGAGCAGATCGTCTTCGTCGATATCGGACTTGTTGCCGAGCCCGACAATCGCCGACACGCCCATCTTCGCCGAACGCGAGAAGCCGATGATCGCCATGCCGATACCGCCCGATTGCGACGACAACGCCGCCTTGCCTTGCACATCGTACGGTGTGCAAAATGTTGCACACAGATTCTTCGGCGTGTAGTAGAAGCCGTAAATATTCGGCCCCATCAGGCGAATATCGTATTCGCGCGCAATCGCCACGATTTCCTGCTGGCCTTCCACGTTGCCGGTTTCCGCAAAGCCGGACGGAATCAGCACCGCGCCCGGAATGTGCTTCTTGCCGACTTCCGTCAACGCGCCGGCGACGAACTTCGCGGGAATCGCAAACACAGCGACGTCGATATTCCCCGGCACATCCAGCACACTCTTATAAGCCTTGTGGCCCATGATCTCGTCGGCCTTCGGGTGGATCGGATAGATGTCGCCCTTGTAGCCACCGTTGATCAGGTTCTTCATCACCGAGTTGCCGATCTTGCCGTCTTCCGCCGATGCACCGATCACCGCGACCGAATCCGGCTTCATGATGCGGTTCATTTGCCGCACGATGTCTTCCTGACTCGGCCGATAGCGCTCTACCGGCGGCGCGAAATCGAGCACGATGCGCACGTCGGCGGCAATCGCACCGCGCTTGCTCGCGAACACCGGGTTCAGATCCAGCTCGGAGATTTCAGGGAAGTCGGACACGAGCCGCGAGACGTTTTCGATCAACCCGGCGAGCGCCTCGCGGTCGACGGGTTCGCCGCCGCGCACGCCCTTGAGCATGTCGGCAGCCGCGATGCCGTCGAGCATCGAGCGAGCGTCGTCGCGCGTGGCCGGCGCGAGGCGGAACGTGATGTCCTTCAGCACTTCGACCAGCACGCCGCCAAGACCGAACGCCACAAGTTTGCCGAACGACGGATCGGTCACCGCACCGACAATCACTTCCTGCCCGCCGCCGATCATCTGCTGCACCTGCACGCCAAGCAGATTCGCCTGTGCGTTATAGCGCTTCGCGTTCTCCATGATCGTGGTGAATCCTTGCACCACGTCCGCAGCATTCTTCACGCCGACGAGCACGCCGCCCGCTTCGGTCTTGTGCAGAATTTCCGGCGAGACGATCTTTAGTACCACTGGAAAACCGATGTCGGCGGCGAATTGCGCGGCTTCGTCCGCGGTCGTGGCAAGCGCTTCCTTCGGCACCGAAATGCCGTAGACGTCGCACACGAGTTTGCCTTCCGGCGCGGTCAGCGAGTTGCGGCCTTCGGCTTTCGCGTGATCGAGAATGTGCCGCACGACGTCCTTGTTGGCGACCTGCGCGCGGTCGTCCGGCGTGTGTGCGGTACCGCGTTCTTTCAGTGAGAGCGTGTCTTCGTATGCCATGTCCTGCCGTCTCCAATGCGGGTTCGAAAGGCGCCGCCCGGCACCGCGCTCGCCTGGATGGCGAGCGGCGGGCGGCCTGCACTACGGGTTTTTCTATGCGCTAGATGGCGCCGGCGGTGCGCAGTGCGCTGATCTGCTCGGGCGAGTAGCCCAGTTCCGCCATGACTTCGTCGGTATGTTCGCCAAGCAGCGGCGAGCGCTTCACTTCGGTCGGGCTATCGGACAGTTTGATAGGATTGCCAACGGTCAGATATTTGCCGCGCGTCGGATGATCGACTTCGACAATCGTGCCGGTCTTGCGCAGCGAGGGCTCCTCGGCGATCTCTTTCATCGACAGAATCGGCCCGCATGGAATGTCGTACTTGTTGAGAATCTGCATCGCCTCGAACTTGGTCTTGGTCATCGTCCAGCGTTCGATTTCCGCGAAAATGTCCTTCAGACGCGGCAGGCGTGCGGCGGGCGTCGCGTAATCGGGGTCCGTGGCCCACTCTTCCTTGCCGATCACGTTGCAGATCTTGGCCCACACCGGCGCCTGCGTGATGAAGTAGATGTACGCGTTCGGATCGGTCTCCCAGCCCTTGCATTTCAGAATCCAGCCCGGCTGGCCGCCGCCCGACGCATTGCCCGCGCGCGGCACCGCTTCGCCGAACTTGCCGTTCGGATATTGCGGATACTCCTTCATCACGCCGGTGCGTTCGAGCCGCTGCTGATCGCGCAGCTTCACGCGGCACAGATTGAGCACGCCGTCCTGCATCGCAGCGAGCACGCGTTGGCCGCGGCCCGTCTGCGTGCGCTGATAAAGCGCGGTGACAATGCCGAGCGCGAGATGCAAGCCCGTGCCGCTATCGCCGATCTGCGCGCCGCTGACGACCGGCGGGCCGTCGTCGAAACCTGTGGTGGACGCCGCCCCGCCCGCGCATTGCGCGACGTTCTCGTAGACCTTGCAGTCTTCGTACGGACCTGGGCCAAAGCCTTTCACCGACGCGACGATCATGCGCGGATTCAGCTCCTGGATGCGCTCCCACGTAAAGCCCATGCGATCCAGTGCGCCCGGCGCGAAGTTCTCCACCAGCACGTCGCATTTCTGGATCAGTGCCTCCAGAACCTGCTTGCCTTCGGGGTTCTTCGTATCGATCGTGACCGAGCGCTTGTTGTGATTGAGCATCGTGAAGTACAAGCTGTCCACGTCGGGAATATCACGCAGTTGCTCGCGCGTGATGTCGCCGGCGCCGGCCCGCTCCACCTTGATCACGTCCGCGCCGAACCACGCCAGCAATTGCGTGCAGGTCGGGCCCGATTGCACATGCGTGAAATCGAGAATGCGCACGCCGTCGAGTGCTTTGCCCATGTCGTGTCTCCTAAGGTGTCCGTATTACTTGTACATGGTCTGATTCTTGGTGCCCGGCGCATACTCGCGCGGATCGACCCAGATGTTGACGACTGCGGAGCGGCCGGTGCGATGGATCGACTCGCGTGCACGCTGCAATGCGCTTGCGATCTGCGCGGGATCGCGCACTTCCTCGCCGTAGCCGCCGAGCATTTCGGCGAACTTGCTGAACGGCACATCGCTCAGCAGATTGCCGACGTTGCCGCGCTCGTCGCCGTATTTGGCGAGCTGGCCGTAGCGGATCTGGTTCATCGCCGAGTTGTTGCCGATCACCGCGAGGTACGGCACGCCGAAGCGGTTGGCCGTTTCCATGTCGAACGCGGTCATGCCGAACGAGCCGTCGCCGTAGTAGCACAGCACTTCCTTGTTCGGATGCGCGATCCCCGCTGCGAGCGCAAAGCCGGTGCCGACGCCGAGCGAGCCGAGTGCGCCTGGGTCCATCCATTGACCAGGGCGGCGCGGGCGAACCGCTTGGGCGGAAATTGTCACGACGTCACCGCCGTCGCCGATATAGATCGTGTCGTCGGAAAGGAACTCGTTGAGTTCATAAGCGACGCGGTACGGATGAATCGGCGTGCTGTTGGACTTGAACAGCGGCATCAGTTTTTCGGTCGCGGTTGCTTCGGCATCCTGAAGTTGCGCCATCCACTTGCGGCGCGCCTGGCGCTTGTCGTCCTTGAGGCGACCGCTCGCGGCTTGCAGCACCGCAGCGAGAATCGCGCCCGGATCGCCGACCAGACCAAGGTCGATGTCGCGATTCTTGCCGACTGTCCGGTAGTCCATATCGATCTGCACCAGCGTCAATTCCTTGCTGATGCGCTTGCCGTAGCCCATGCGGAAATCGAACGGCGTGCCGACGACGATCAGCACGTCCGCATTCGCAAACGCCTGCGAACGCGTGCGATCGAAGTGATGCGGATCGCCCGGCGGCAGCAAGCCGCGGCTCGCGCCGTTGAAATAACCAGGAACGTCGAGACCGCGCAGCAATGCAATCGCTTCCTCGTGACCGCGCGCGGTCCACACCTGCTGTCCGTACAGAATCGCGGGACGCTCGGAATTGACGAGGATGTCGGCGAGTTTCTCGATGTCGCGCGGATCGCCAATCGACTTCGTCGACGCGCGATAGTGCCCCGGCTGCGGCACGACGGCGCGTGTGAGTTCGACTTCACGGTCGAGCACATCGCGCGGAATTTCCAGGTAAGCCGGGCCAGGCGCGCCGTTGAAGCACTCGCGTGCGGCCATCGAGATCATGTCCGCGACGCGCTCCGTGCTCGACACGCTGGCGGCGAACTTCGTGATCGGCGACATCATGTCGACGTGCGGCAGGTCTTGCAGCGAGCCCATCTTGTGCTGCGTCAGCGCGCCTTGCCCGCCGATATGCAGCACCGGGCTCTCGGAGCGAAATGCCGTCGCGATGCCGGTCACCGCGTTCGTGCAGCCAGGGCCGGCCGTCGTGACCACGCAGCCGAGCTTGCCGGTCTGGCGCGCGTAGCCGTCTGCTGCGTGCGCCGCGACCTGCTCGTGGCGCACGTCGATGATGCGAATCCCTTCGTCCACACAACCATCGTAAATGTCGATGATGTGGCCGCCGCACAGCGTGAAGATCGTATCGACCCCTTCGTTTTTCAGCGCCTTCGCGACCAGATGGCCGCCCGAAACGACGCCCGCGTTGCGCGTCTTCTGCTTGAGCGTGTCTTCGGCCGTGGTGCTGCTCGTGGCGGAGTTCAGGGATGAAACAACTGCAGACATGGTCGTCTCCTGTGTGTCGACCGGCTTGGCGCGTCAGTGCTTGCGCCGGTCCCGTGCTTTGCATCGGCCGGTGTTGCGCATTAGCGCTTGCGCCGGCCCCATGAAAGACTGCTGCTTATCGGTTGTGCAACGCTTCTCAGAACATGCCGCCCTGCTTGCCCACATACGGTATGTGATATATCAGATTCAGGCAAGGACGATTTCATGCTCTGGGTCCGCTCTGCGTTTCTGCTGCAATCCCTGCGGGACATGGCAAAGCGGCTGTTTCGCGATCCGCTTTCGGCCTTCCGCAAGGGAAAACACTGAGCGCTGGTTAAGATCGCTCACTGTTGATATATCACATACCACATTTCACCAGACGTCAAGCGCGGTGTTTCCCTACGCAGCGCGTAGAAACGAAAAAAGCCCGCGGTGCGTGAACACCGCGGGCTTCAATGCCTGCGTGACTTGGTTGCTACAGTGACGGGCGCGGGCAGGCCCGGCGAAACTCCGCGCCGAACGCCAGACGTGCTTAACGTACCTAACGCCGCACGTAACGCCTATTCAGCCGTCAATCGAGAAAATCGCAGTTCTTCTCCACGAAGGCCGCCAGATCGAGCGAATGCTGGCGCGTGAGACGCTCGGCCAGTTCGGTATCGCGCTTCTCGAGCGCCTCGATAATGCGCAGATGATCGACGATGGACCGCGACGCGCGATCGCTCTGCGAGATGGTCATGCGCCGGATAGCGCGCACGTGGATAAAAATATTCTTGATGGTGTCGAGGATGATCTGCGACTTCGACAACTCGACGATCGACTGGTGAAACGCGATGTTCGCGTCCGAATACTCGGCGATGTGCTCGGCCGGCGTGGCGTCGCGGAAATTGTCGAACATATGCCGCAAGCGAGCGATTTCCTCGTCTGTGGCGCGCTGGGTCGCCAGGCGCGCGGCCATGCTTTCCAGCGCGGCCCACATGTGAATCATCTCGACGATCTCGCGCTTGCTTTTGCGGACGATGTAAATGCCGCGCCGGGGCACCATGCGCAGAAAGCCTTCCTGCTCGAGCAGCGTCATCGCCTCGCGCACTGGCGTTCGGCTGACGCCGAGCGTCTCGCTCAACACCCGTTCGTCCAGACGGATTTCGTCGCGCGTCTGGTAGATGTCCGCATCGGCAATCGCCTGGCGCAGCATCGCATAAGCCTGATCGCGCAAGCTCGCGCTTGCGCCGATAGGCTGCAACGACAACGTCAAAGGTGTTGCCACCGCTTCAGTTTGAAGTTCCGACGACATTCATCGCCTCTGGTTGAACATGCATACGATAAGGCGCCACCGCTGCCCCACGTTGGTCGCTCAGTCCGACGAAACGGCCATGTTGCGCTGCAAGTTGCGCGACAGGCTGCGGAATCCAGCGAGCGATAAGAAGCGTGGCGGCACTGCCCAAGCCAACAACAGCGACGGCCAGCAGCGAAAGAGGAACAAATTCCATTTGTAGCTCCAACTGATTGAGTGATCGAATGACTCAATCATATGCTGCATCGCCGCAAAAATCAATATTGTGTATGTAGTATATCAGTGACTGTTGTTTTTC
>Ga0268255_10001632_pt1 | contig 12883 bp, 10 predicted proteins | sample AgamicOrMarz_FD_200256 | JGI IMG/M metagenome (GOLD analysis project Ga0268255, IMG submission 200256) | Agave microbial communities from Guanajuato, Mexico - Or.Ma.rz (v2) (version 3) | ecosystem: Host-associated > Plants > Phyllosphere > Phylloplane/Leaf | place: Guanajuato, Mexico...
GATTGCGCAGTTCGAGCAGCGTAAGCCGCTGCCGCTGGATTTCGAGGATGAGCCGCTGCACCGCGCGCTCGTCACGCGCGCGCCAGAAGGCGCGCAGCTCGGCAAGCGTGGGAGGCTCGAAGGGAGGAAGACGCATTGCTCATACGAAAAGTACTGTATATACGTACAGTATATCGCGACTTTTCGCGGGCGCGCGTAGCGTTTGCCCGGAGCTTCAATTCAGCGCCAGCATGACCGACGCGCCCATCACGACGACGGCAAGAAGCATGGCGACACACAGATCGAGCGGGTAACGCATCATGCTTTCACCATCGGTTGAGAAACGCGAAGACTGTCATCATAGGCACGCTTGTCCCGCTCGACTGTCAGACATTGCAAGAGGGAAGAGATGAACCCCACCACTGCTTCCACAGCGCCCGCGCGCGACATCGAATTCTGGTTCGACTTCGGCAGCAACTACAGCTACCTGAGCGTGATGCGTATCGAGGCTGAGGCTGCTGCGCGAGGCGTGCGTATTCATTGGCGGCCGTTTCTGCTCGGGCCGATTTTTCGCGCGCTGGGTTTTGACAATTCCCCGTTCGTCCTGCAGAAGGAGAAGGGCGCCTACGTCTGGAAGGATATGGAACGGCAGTGCCGCAAGTACGGTATCGCGCTGACACGTCCGAGCGTTTTTCCGCGCGCCGCGCTGCTCGCGATGCGCGTCGCGCTACTCGGCGCCGAGCGCGAATGGATCGCTGCTTATTGCCGCGAGATCATGCAGCAGAACTTCGTGCATGACCGCGATATCGGTTCCGTCGAAGTCGTGGGCGAAGCGCTCGTCAAACTCGGCTTGCCCGCTCAGCAGATCATCGCTGAAGCGCAAAGCGACGCGAACAAGCTGCGTCTGCGTGAACAGACAGAAGCGGCCGCGGCCAAAGGCATTTTCGGCGCGCCCACGTTCTTTATCGGCGATGAAATGTTCTGGGGCAACGACCGGCTCGAAGACGCGTTGGACTTCTGCTATTCGTCGCCGTGCTGACAGAAGCGCCGCCCCGGCACATGCGAGACGACAGCCTGGGCGATCTCGAGCGGCGTGCTCTCGGCGGGCACTACGCGGCGGCTCGCTTCGGGCGTGTGCTTCATCGTCCATTCGACAAGCCGGTATGAACGTCCCCAGGGCGGCTGCAGCGGGTCGGAGACCTTGCATGAGTGAATCTGCCCGACCCATTCGTTGCCAGGCATGGCGCGCAGATGCTCGAACACCGCGTCCTCAACCATGGTTCGTCCTCCTTCTTTTTCGCAGGCATGGAGTCTTTCTTTTGCGCGTCGGCAACATCGCTGAAAAAAACGCCGCCGATGATCTGGCGGCTCAACAGGGGATGTTGAGCCGCATGGTTGCAGCAAAGAATTAAGCGAGACTTAAGACGGCGCAAATGCGTGTGCGGCGTTTTGTCCGTCGACGCCTCGCGCATCCGGCGGCACGCCGAGCAGTTGCAGTGAGCCGCCCGTTACCGCGCTGAACACGGGGCCTGCGACAGTGCCGCCATAAAACGCCTTGCCGGCCGGATCGTCGATCATCACCGCGACGATCAGGCGCGGGTCGCTCATCGGCGCCATGCCGACGAAGAGCGCGCGATAACGGTTCTTCGCGTAAGACGCGCCGACCTGCTTGCGCGCAGTGCCGGTCTTGCCGCCGATGCGATAGCCTTCGACGGTTGCAGCGCGCCCCGTGCCGCCGTCGCCTGTGGCCATTTCGAGCATCGAACGGATCGCGCGCGCGGTGGCCGGCGTCGTGACGGCGTGGCCCGTTTGCGAAGCGGCGGCCGCGGCATCGATGTTCTCGCGGACGAGGCGCACCGGATGCATCGTGCCGTCGCCGGCATAGGCGGTGTAGATCTGCGCGATCTGCAGCAGCGACGCCGAGAGCCCATAGCCATACGCCATCGTCGCCTGCTCGATAGGACGCCAGCGTTTGTACGGCCGCACCTTGCCCGACGCCACGCCCGGAAAGGTCAGCTCGGGCCGCATGCCGAGTCCGTACTCCTGATATTTGGCCCAGATTTTTTCGGCGGGCAGATTGAGCGCGAGTTTGGCGAGCGCGATGTTGCTCGATTTCTGCACTGCTTCGGCGACGGTCATCGCGCCGTGATTCGACGTGTCGTGGATCACCGCGGGGCCGATCTTGTACCAGCCCGGCGCCGTGTCGATCACACTTTGCGGCCGCACCTTGCCCTCGTCGATGGACAACGCGACGACCACCGGCTTGATCGTCGAGCCAGGCTCGAACGTGTCCACCACCGCGCGATTGCGCAACTGCCGGCCTGTGAGGCGCGCGCGATCGTTTGGATCGAAGCTCGGATAGTTGGCAAGCGCGAGAATCTCGCCGTTGCGCGCGTCGAGCACGACCACGCTGCCGGCTTCCGCGCGATGCTTCGCGATGGCGTCCTTTAACTGTGCATACGCGAGTTGCTGGATGCGCCGATCGATTGTCAAATGAATCGTGTCGCCGTTCTGCGCGGGCACGAGCGGCCGCGTTTCCGACACCACGCGGCCAAGGCGGTCGCGAATCACTTCGCGATGGCCCGGCACGCCGAGCAACTGTTCGTTGGCGGCAAGCTCGACGCCTTCCTGGCCGTTGTCCTCGATGTCCGTAAAGCCGACCACGTGAGCCGCCGATTCGCCTTCCGGATAGAAACGCTTTGAATCCGCGATCTGCGTGATGCCCGCGAGTCCGAGCTTGGACAGATGCCCGGCCGTGTCCGCGTCCACCTGGCGTTTGAGCAGCACGAAGGTCTTGTCGCCGTTCAAACGGCGGCGCAGTTCCGCGAGCGGCAGATCGAGCAGTTTCGAAAGCGGCGGCAGCGCGGCTTCGTCGAGCAGCTTCGGCGTTGCCCAAATCTCGTAAGTCGCGAGACTGACGGCGAGCATCGAGCCATTGCGGTCGACAATGCGCCCACGCGTCGCGTCGAGTTCGATCGTGCGTTGATAGCGCTTTTGCCCCTGATCGACATAGAAGTCGCGGTTCACCACCTGCACCCAGAACGCGCGGCCCGCGAGCGCGGCAAACGCGGCGAACACCAGCACGACGATGAACTTCGAGCGCCACATCGGCAGACGCGCAACCAGCAACTGGTTCTTCGCGACGGGCGCATAAGAATCGCGCGACGGGGATTTTTTCTTCGGGATCATGGCGGTCCGACTGACAGCGGATTAACTTGCGGCAGCGCTCATTGTAATGAGAACGTAATCTGTATGCGAGATTAGCGCAAGCAACACGCGCGACAGACGTAAAAAAAGCCGCGCGGACTTGAAAATCCGCGCGGCTCATTTCGTTCGATTGATGCGTCGATTTCGACGCGGCGTGTTAAAGAGGCGCTCGCTGCCTGTCGAGCGCCTTCTTTTTCACGCGTGCCTTCATGCGCTCCTTCGTGCGTGCGCCTTCACGCGGGCAGCGCGAAGCTCGAGATCGCCTCGCGCAACACGCCCACCTGATCCTTCAGCGAATGCGCGGCCGCAGCGGCTTCCTCGACCAGCGCCGCGTTCTGCTGCGTGACCTGATCCATCTCGCCGACCGCGCGATTCACCTGCTCGATGCCCGCGCTCTGCTCGCGCGACGCATTGCTGATTTCCTCGAGAATCTCGTTCACGCGACGCACCGACTGCACGATCTCGCCCATCGTCGAGCCGGCGTTGGCAACCAGCGACGCGCCCGCTTCCACCGTGGTCGTCGACGTTTCGATCAGCGCCTTGATTTCCTTCGCGGCCGTGGCCGAGCGTTGCGCGAGGCTGCGCACTTCGGCGGCGACGACGGCGAAGCCACGTCCCTGTTCGCCCGCGCGGGCCGCTTCGACGGCCGCGTTCAACGCGAGAATGTTGGTCTGAAACGCAATGCCGTCGATCACGCCGATGATGTCGCCGATCTGCCGCGAGCTCGTCGTGATCTCGCCCATCGTGCGGACCACGTCGTCGACGACGCGGCTTCCGCGCGTGGCGACGTCGGCGGCCTGACCCGCGAGTTCCGCCGCCTGCTGCGCGCTGTCCGCGTTCTGCTTCACGTTGACCGTCATCTGATCCATGCTCGACGCCGTCTGCACCAGCGCCGCGGCTTGTTCCTCCGTGCGTTGCGACAGATCGGTGTTGCCGGCGGCAATTTCGCTCGCGCCGACGTTGATGTTTTCCGTACCGGCGCGCACCCGCGAAACGGTATCGACAAGACCGGCCTGCATGGTTTGCAACGCATGCAGCAAGCTGCCGGCGTCGTTGTCCTTGACCGGCACGCGCACGGCGAGATTGCCGCCCGCCATCAGTTGCGCATGTTCGACGGCCACTTCCAGATCGCCGCCGAGCGAGCGGCGCACGCTGCGCAACACGAGCAGCATGATGCCCGTGGCGATGCCGCCGAGCGCAACCGTGATCGCGAGCCAGCGCAACAGGCTCGCGTAAAACGCGCGCTGCACGTCGTCCATGTACATGCCCGTGACGACATACCAGTCCCACGGCTGGAAGTGCTGCGAATAGCTGGTCTTCGCCACGGGTTTGTCGCTGCCGGGCTTCGCCCACAGGTAGTCGACAAAGCCGCCGCCTTCGTGATTGCCCGCGTTCACGATATCCACGAACAGATGGTTGCCCGCCGGGTCCGCGAACTGCGCGAGGTTCTTGCCGACCATCTCTTTCTTGAACGGATGCATCAGCATGACGGGCTGCGAGTCGTTCACGGAGATGTAGCCGTCCTTGCCGTAGCGCATCGATTCGAGCGTGGCGAGCGCCTGCTTCTTCGCTTCGTCTTCGGTGATGGCGTGCTGTTGCGCCATCGCGTAGTAACGGGCGACCACGTGGTTCGCCTGGTCGATCAGCGACGTGAGCTGGTCGCGCCGGTCGCTAACCATCGACGCACGGTTTTGCCATGCGCCGAAGCCGCCGATCAGAATCAGGCCGAACCACAGGACGGCGATCATTGAGGCTAATTTTTTGTTCAGAGTCATAGCAAAGAGTGGTGCTTGGCAAAGGGTCGATCGGATTGGGCTGTGTGCTTCTCGCTGACTCTGTTTACGGCAGGTTTCACTTTGCTCATGAGGGCAGGGGAAACCCTTTGCCATGCGCTTTCGTCTGATTAAAGGGTGTGGGCGGGGGTAATGGAGGCGATGCAAAAGGATCTATTTAATTCGGCGGAGTTAATAAGAAAGCATTATCCGCAGTGGCGATTCTCTGATTAATAAAAAGCCGGTGCCGAGAAATGGAATTAATCCCGCGACGACGCGCACCAACCCAACCCGGCAAGCCTTCGCATCAATAAACCACAAAACGCCACTCAATTCCAAAGCGCTTGCCAGCGCGGCTGCGCTGCAAAAATCGACACATTTCTCCACTTAAAAGCAATACAGCAAAAGCACAGCCGTCTAAATGACGACTAAATGAAAATTCCGCTATAGTCGCCATTTTCCAGTCGCCAGCCGGGCAAAAAGAGCGCCGATAAACCCGCAAGCAGGCCCCGCCAATAAGCCCGCCACCAGGAGTACAGAATATGAACGCCCGCGAACCCGCCTTCGTCTCTTCTTCACGCAGCGCACGTCTGCGCCAGATGCTTGTCAGCAGCGAACTCGAATTCATGATGGAGGCGCATAACGGCCTCTCCGCGCGCATCGTCCGCGAAGCCGGCTTCAAGGCGATCTGGGGCTCGGGCCTCGCGATCTCCGCGCAATTCGGCGTGCGCGACAACAACGAGGCAAGCTGGACCCAGGTCGTCGACAACCTCGAATTCATGGCCGACGCAAGCGATCTGCCGATCCTGCTCGACGGCGACACCGGCTACGGCAATTTCAACAACGTGCGCCGCCTCGTGCGCAAGCTCGAACAACGCGGCATTGCCGGCGTGTGCATCGAAGACAAGCAGTTCCCGAAGACCAATAGCTTCATCAACGGCGAGGCGCAGCCGCTTGCCGACATCGACGAATTCTGCGGCAAGATCAAGGCCGGCAAGGACTCGCAATCGGACGAGAATTTTTCGATCGTCGCGCGCGTGGAAGCGCTGATCGCCGGCTGGGGCATGGAAGAAGCGCTGCGCCGCGCGGAAGCCTACCGCCGCGCCGGCGCCGACGCGATCCTGATTCACAGCAAGCTCTCGCGCCCCGACGAAATTCTCGAGTTCGCGCGCGAGTGGGCGGGCCGCGGGCCGCTCGTGATCGTGCCGACCAAGTACTACAGCACGCCGACCGAAGTGTTCCGCGAAGCCGGCATCAGCACCGTGATCTGGGCGAACCATCTGATTCGCGCGGCCACGTCGGCGATGCAGGCGGTCGCACAAGAAATCCACACGAGCCAAACGCTCGTCAACGTGGAAGACCGCATCGCCGCGGTCAACGAAATTTTCCGTTTGCAGGACGCCGACGAGTATTCGGAAGCGGAAGACCGCTATCTGTCGAGCGGCCGCGCGGCAGGCGCCGCGGTCGTGCTCGCGGCGAGCCGCGGCAAGGGCCTCGAGGCCGTCACCGAAGACCGTCCGAAAGTCATGCTGCCGGTTGCGGGCAAGCCGCTGTTGCGCTGGCTCGTCGACGCGTTCAAGAAGCAGGGCGTCAACGACATCACGGTGGTCGGCGGTTATCGCGCCGATGCCATCGATACCGCGGGCATCAAGCTCGTCGTCAATGACAAGCACGAGCAGACCGGCGAACTCGCGTCGCTCGCGTGCGCGCTCGACAAGCTCTCGGGCGACACCGTGATCTCGTACGGCGATCTGCTGTTCCGCAGCTACATCCTGCGCGATCTGGTGGAGAGCGAGGCGGCCTTCAGCGTGGTCGTCGATTCTTCGCTGACCGATGCGGAAAACGCCAGCGTACGCGACTTCGCGTGGTGCTCGGCTTCCGACGACCGCGGCCTCTTCGGCAACAAGGTCGTATTGCGCCATGTGTCGAGCGGACAGGAGGCGTCGTCGGCGATCGCCGCACAAACGCCGCATGGCCGCTGGGTCGGTTTGCTGAATGTGCGCGGCGCAGGCCGCGAGCGTCTGCAGACTGTCATGGCGCAATTGCAGGCGCGCGCCGACTTTGCATCGCTCGACATGCCCGCGTTGCTGAACGCGCTGATCGAAGCAGGCGAGTCGATCGAAGTGCAATACGTGCACGGCCACTGGCGCGGCGTCAACGATCTCGAAGACTTCCGCCGCGCCGGCGACTTCGCGCATGGACAGACGCCGCTCGCGGCATCGGTCGGCGGTGCGGCCTCTGACGCAGCGAGCGGGGCGGCGCAATGATCGAAGCCGCACAGTTTGTCGAGGCGGCGCGCGAGCGCGGCTTCGACTGGTATGCGGGCGTGCCTTGCTCGTACCTGACGCCGTTCATCAACTACGTGTTGCAGGACGAGTCGCTGCACTACGTGTCGGCGGCCAATGAGGGCGATGCGGTTGCGTTGATCGGCGGCGTCACTCTCGGCGCACGCAACGGCCGCCGCGGCATCACGATGATGCAGAACTCGGGCCTCGGCAACGCCGTGAGTCCGTTGACGTCGCTCACGTGGACCTTCCGTTTGCCGCAATTGCTGATCGTCACGTGGCGCGGCCAACCCGGCGTCGCCGACGAACCGCAGCACGCGTTGATGGGACCGGTCACGCCCGCGATGCTCGACACGATGGAAATTCCGTGGGAGACGTTTCCGACCGAACCCGACGCGATCGGCCCCGCGCTGGATCGCGCGATCGCCCATATGGACGAAACGGGCCGCCCTTACGCGCTCGTGATGCAAAAGGGCAGCGTCGCGCCATACGAATTGAAGGCGGGCGATGCGGGCGCGCGTCGTGTGCCGGTCGCGCCGCGTTCACAGTTCACCGGCGTGGCGGCGAGCGAACTCGCGTCGCGTCATGACGCGTTGAAGAAGGTGATCGCGCACACGCCGCTCGAGTCGACGGTCGTGCTCGCGTCGACCGGTTTTTGCGGACGCGAGCTTTATGCGATCGACGATCGTCCGAACCAGTTGTACATGGTCGGCTCGATGGGTTGTGTCACGCCGTTCGCACTCGGTCTCGCGCTCGCGCGTCCGGACCTGCATGTGGTCGCGCTCGACGGCGACGGTGCGGCGCTGATGCGCATGGGCGCGTTCGCGACGCTCGGCGCTTACGGTCCGTCGAATCTCACGCACGTACTGCTCGATAACGGCGCGCACGACTCCACGGGCGGGCAGGCGACGGTGTCGCCGCAGGTCTCGTTCGCGGGCGTCGCGGCGGCGTGCGGCTATGCGTCGGCGGTCGAAAGCGACGATCCCGCTGTGCTCGACGCGCTGTTCGACTCCGCGCCGCTCGACGGTCCGCGCTTTGCGCGCCTCGTCATTCGCCGCGGCACGCCTGACGGCTTGCCGCGTCCCACCATCACTCCGCCCGATGTGAAAACGCGTTTGATGCGTCACATCGGCGCCGCCTGAAGTCAAAGGAAGACGCGCCCATGCTGCTGCTCAATCCCGGCCCCGTGACGCTCACCGAACGCGTTCGCAACAGCCTGTTGCAGACGGACCTGTGCCATCGCGAAAGCGAGTTTTTCGATTTGCAGGAAGAGGCGCGCACGCGTCTCGTCGATCTTTACGGCCTCGACGCGAGCGAATGGCAAGCGGTGCTGATGACGGGCTCGGGCACGGCCGCCGTCGAAAGCATGACGGCCGCGCTGGTGCCGCAAAACGGCAAGCTGCTGGTGGTGGAAAACGGCGTGTACGGCGAGCGTATCGCGCAGATCGCCGCGCAATACGGCATTGCACATGAAGCGCTCAAGCATGACTGGATGCAGGCGCCGGACCTGGCGAAAATCGCCGAACGTCTCGACGCGGACAAGGCGTTCACGCACGTCGCGGTGATCCATCATGAAACGACGACCGGACGGCTGAACGATCTCGCCGCGCTCGGTGCGCTGTGCCGCGCGCGCGGTCTGCGTTTGCTGGTTGATGGCGTGAGCAGCTTCGGCGCCGAGGCGATCGACTTCGCCGATACGAGTCTCGACGCCGTCGCCGCGACCGCCAACAAGTGCCTGCACGGCGTGCCGGGTGCGTCGTTCGTGCTGGTGCGCCGTGCGGCGCTTGCACAGGCGGCGAGCCGCACGTACTACCTCGACCTCGGACGGCTCGCGCGCCTCCAGGATCAGCGCAATACGCCGTTCACGCCGTCGGTTCACGCGTACTACGCGCTGGTCGAGGCGTTGCGCGAAATCGCCGACGAAGGCGGCTGGCGCGCGCGTCATGCGCGCTACGCGGCGCTCGCCGAGCAGGCGCGCGCGGGACTGGCCGAGCGCGGCATCGATAGCGTGCTGGCGCCGCAGGAGTCGTCGGTCGTGTTGCGCGCGTACCGGCTGCCGAACGGCGTCACGTATCCGCAATTGCACGACGCGCTGAAGGCGCGCGGCTTCGTGATCTATGCCGGGCAGGGCGGGCTGTCGGCGGAACTCTTCCGTATCTCGACGATGGGTAACATCCACGCCGCCGACATCGACCGGCTGTTGCAGGGCTTCAGCGAACTCACGAGCTGATTGCGGTGCGGGTGTGCCGCCGTGGCGCCGTCGCGTGCCCGCATGTCGTGTGCGGTTTATGCACGCGGCTGTCGGTTCGCGGCTGATTTGCTAACGCTTCGCGGCTCACACCGGGTCTTTGTCGGGCGGTCCTTCGGGGCGCTGTGGTTCGTCGTTGTGATGACCGGGCGACGGCGGTGTCAGCGGATCGCCTTCCGGGTCGCGCGTCGGGTCGGCGTTGGGATCGGGGATCGGGCTCGTATGCATGTCGTAGCTCATTGCATCACCTGTGGTTGAGAGTTGTGCGATAGCGCGACGGCGCGTGCGGTTCACTTCAAGGGTAGGCGGTTTTGCTGTCGGGCGGGGTTTCGCGGCTGTGCTTTTTGTCCGCGCTTTCGCCTGCGTTTTTGCCTACGCTTCCCGCTGTGTTTTTCGCGTGTTCCGCTACCTTTTCACGCGACGGCCCACGCTCAGTTGCCAGTAGCGCTCGGTGGCGAAGACGTCGTCGTAATTGCCCGGCCCGAACGCCCGCAACTGACTCTGGTATGCGTGAACGGCTTCGCGCTTGATCTGCGCGCGCCGCTGCATGTCGATCGTGTGGCCGGCGCTCGGATTGGCCGGCGTCGCCACGATGCCGCGCTGCGCGAGATCGGCGAGGCGCGCCTGCACGACTCCAGGCGTGCGCCGGTGAATCGCTTCCTCGTAACCGAACCAGGCGAGATGCGACAGCCGCGGCAGGATCTCGCAGCAGGCTTCGAACACGCGCACGTGATCGTCGTGATACAGCCCGAGCGGCATCAGCAACGTGTTAGCCGTGGTTCGATAGATGGTTTCCTCGAGCGCGGCCGCCATTTTGCTGATGGACGGCGAATCGGAATACTGGCTTTCGCGAAACGGCATGCGCAGCGGAATCGCGTCGAGCAATTCGAGCGCGCGATTGTCTTCGAACGTGCGCTCGTGGATCGCTTCGTGGGCGTTGACGAAACCCGACTTTTCATCCCATTCGGTGTGCATCGTATGCTCGGGCGGCGCGGCGAATACCGTGCAGACCGCGGCGTCCGGATGCGCAGCGAGCAATGCGCCGCAACTGAAGACGGCGTCGTCGAAATGCGGTGACACGATGAACAGGCGCGGGCTGGTTTCGCTCATGGGCAGTCGGTGGTTTCGAACGCGTGCGCCGCGTGAACGACGGCGTAGCGTTGCGTGACAATCGCGGCGTCACATCAGCTTAGGCGGAATTGGAACGAGTTGCGCGGTTGATTCGCGGTCGATTGGCGGTTCATTCGCGGTCGGTTCACTGTCGGTTCGCCGTTCTGCGGTGCTCACGCATAGCTATGAGTGTTTGCGCAAGCCATGTGCCTGTGCACGCCCGAGCGATGGCATGGCTTAGGCGGTTGTCACCGACGCTCGGAAGCGTCGCCCGCCAGTTCCGCCGCCCACCTGAACGCAGTCGCGATTCTTGCGACGATGTCGTCGCGCAAACGCGGGTCGGCGGTTCGCAACGCATACGCCGGATGCCAGGTCGGCACGATGATGCGCCCGCCATGACTGATCGTGCGCCCCGCATATTCCGACAGGTTGACGTGCGCGCCTGTCAGCGCTCTCAACGCCGTCGGGCCTAACGTGACGACCACCCGCGGCGCAAGCTGCGCGAGTTCTTTGTCGAGCCAATACTGACAGGCTTCCACCTCGCGTTGCGCGGGTGTGCGATGAATGCGCTCCCGCCCGACGATCTCCCACTTGTAATGCTTGACCGCATACGTCAGATAGAGCGCCGCGCGTTCGAGCCCGGCGCGGGCGAGCACGCTGTCGAGCAACTGACCGGCCGGTCCGGTGAAGGGCACGCCGTGCTGGTTTTCATATTCGCCGGGTTGCTCGCCGACGACCATGATTGGGGGTGTGGCCGGGGTAGTGGAATTTGTATGCGCATCGGCGTTGGCACTCACGCTGCCGCCCGCACCCGCACCCGCACCCGCACCCGCACCCGCACCCGCACCCGCACCCGCACCCGCACCGGGCACCGGCTGCTTCGCGTTGCGCCATAACGCGCAACGCCGGCACGTATCGAGCGGACCGGTGGGCTCGCGCAGCGGTGGCGTCAGCGCGGAATATTCCGCCGGCGGAGCAGCCGGTACGGTCACAACAGCGTTTTGTCCGCGAGGACAGATTCGCTCGCGCGCGAGCCGCGCAGGCAACGGCGGCCCTTCGGGCGGGGCTCTCCAGTACCGAAGCGGCACCGGCGGCGTCTCGCCGCTGACGGCTTCCTCATAGTAGCCGAGCCAGAGCGCTTCAGTGGACTCGCTGGTGACGGCTTCGCCCGTCATTGCGTCTTCGGTCGGAACGTCGACGCTGTGCTCAGACACCGGCTGCGATATGTGCAGCAGCATGCCGTTCCAGAGCGCGGCGCCTCGTGGCGTGGCCAGCATCCATGTCGAGTAGCCCATGCGCGCCGCGAAGCGCTCGGCCGCGTACTCGAGCAGATCGTGATGCGGTTCGTACCAGCCGACGAACTCGGGCGGTCCCATCGACGGATCGCGTCTTCTGAACAAGGTCAGGTTCAGCATGTCCTCGGTTTCATGCTCGACGGCGCGCACGCGCTGATCGAGCAATGCGCCGTCGCTGTCGCCGATGTCGAGGACTTCGCGTTCGCCGCACGTCCAACGCCAGAGGACTCGATAGAGCAGAGCCCAGCGGTCGGGCGCGCGGAAACAGGCGGCCGCTTTCAGCCAGGCGAGTAGCTCGCGTGGGATGGCGGTTGTTGCCGCGAGGCCGTTTGCTGCGTCCGGGGTTGCTGACGCGTGAGACGGGTGCGATGCGGCCGACGCGGGCGCGGCTTGCAACATGTCCGACGCATCCGACGCATCCGACGCATCCGACGCATCCGACGCATCCGACACATCCGACGCATCCGACGCATCGGCAAGCGGCTGATTTAGCGCCGCGCCCGCGCCATTGCAACCGATGGCGCTCGCAGGCTCCGGCGCAACCTCCGGGCACTCAATCCATTCGATCCGCTCCGGCTGCACGCCATGCCGCAACAGCAAGCGTGCGGCGTCGCGCCAAGCGCTGAAAGACGGGTAAATGGAAATGCGGTTCATGCGAAGGGTTGCGGCCGGGGGCACGCGGCGAGCGGCAGCTAGCGGTGCGTTAAAATACTGTATGGATATACAGTATGCGCCCAAGCTTGGCGTCGACGCAAGCCTGCGGTTTGCTGCACGCCAAGGCTCACGGCCAAGGCACAGCGGGCAGGGGCCAACGCCCCGCGCCGAACGCGGAACCCCAACGCCGTACGCCGTACGCCGTACGTCGCACGCCAAACGCCAAACGCCAAACGCCAAACGCCAAACGCCAAACGCCCAACGCCCAACGCCCAACGCCCAACGCCCAACGCCCAACGCCCAACGCCCAACGCCCAACGCCCACCGCCCAAC
>Ga0268255_10001640_pt1 | contig 12825 bp, 13 predicted proteins | sample AgamicOrMarz_FD_200256 | JGI IMG/M metagenome (GOLD analysis project Ga0268255, IMG submission 200256) | Agave microbial communities from Guanajuato, Mexico - Or.Ma.rz (v2) (version 3) | ecosystem: Host-associated > Plants > Phyllosphere > Phylloplane/Leaf | place: Guanajuato, Mexico...
CCAAGGTTACTATTGGTCTGAAGAAGAAGTAGAAGAAAAGCTTGAAAAAGTAATGGTAAAATCATTTAGTAATATTTACGACACGGCCCAAACTCGCCGAGTAGATATGCGTCTTGCTGCTTATATGGTTGGGGTAAGAAAGATGGCAGAAGCAAGCCGCTTTAGAGGTTGGATTTAATTTCGAGCTGCAATTAAAAATAATACTTACCCATTGAAACATAATGAAAAAACTCCTATCATAGACGATAGGAGTTTTTTGTCATCCAATGTGGATTGTTTTTTAAGGAGTGTACCTATTATGCAAATAGAAGACATTATTATAGTTGGTGGCGGCCCCTGTGGCTTAGCTGCAGCCATCGCTATTAAGGATAAGGGAAAAGAACCGTTAATTATTGAAAAGGGGAATGTGGTAAATTCGATTTATCACTATCCCACTCATCAAACATTTTTTAGCACGGCAGAAAAATTAGAAATAGGGGAAGTGCCATTTATTACAGACAGTTATAAGCCTAAAAGAAATCAGGCGCTTGTCTATTATCGGGAAGTTGCCAGACGAAAACAACTGCGTATTAACTCATTTGAAAAAGTGACTAAAGTATCAAAACAGGGTGAGTTGTTTCATGTTTATACCAATAAGAATACTTATTGTGCCCGCTATGTTATCATCGCAACCGGTTATTATGATCATCCGAATTATATGCATGTTCCAGGTGAAAATCTACCAAAAGTATTTCACTATTTTAAAGAAGCCCATCCATTTTACGATAAAGATGTTTGTGTGATTGGCGGAAAAAATTCTAGTGTTGATGCGGCATTGGAACTGGTAAAAGCAGGTGCGCGAGTGACGGTATTATATCGTGGTGATAAATATTCACCAAGTATTAAGCCATGGATTCTCCCTGAATTTGAGTCGTTAGTTCGTACAGAAACCATTTTGATGGAATTTAATGCCCGCGTTAAAGAAATAACAGAGAATCAAGTTATTTATACAAAAGATGATGAGGAAAAAACGATAAGCAATGATTTTGTATTTGCCATGACTGGATATCATCCTGACCATCAATTTTTGAAAAATATGAAAGTGAAAATAGATGATGAATCTGGACGACCATACTTTAATCCAGATACAATGGAAACAAATATTGAGGGCATATATATAGCAGGTGTTATTGCGGCAGGAAATAACGCAAATGAAATATTCATTGAAAATGGCAGATTTCATGGTGAGGCAATCTCTCGCTCAATCATAGAAAAAGATGCAAAAAGGATGGAAAAATAATGAAAAAGGTTGTTTTATTAACAACAGGTGGAACAATTGCAAGCAAGGCGAATAAAGATTCAGGAAAATTAGCTTCAGGCGCGTTAACTGGGGAAGAATTGGCAAGTATGTGTAATTTACCAAAAGACATCGAAGTGGTTGTTGAATCTGTTTTTCAAAAGGCCAGTATTCATATCACCTTTGACGATTTAATACTATTGAAGAATAAGATAGAAGACTATTTTAAGGATGATGAAGTTTCAGGTGTAGTTGTCACACATGGAACGGATACGATGGAGGAAACCTCTTATTTTCTTGATTTAACAATTAATGATTCTAGAACTGTGGTAGTGACAGGGTCACAGCGATCTCCTGATGATATAGGAAGCGATGTTTACATTAATTTACGTCATGCTATTTATTGTGCATGTTCTCATGATTTAAGGGATGCTGGAACCGTTGTTGTATTTAACGAACGGATATTTGCGGCTAGATATGTAAAAAAAGAGCATGCTTCTAATATTCAGGGCTTTAATGCCTTTGGGTTTGGATATCTTGGCATTATTGATAATGATCAAGTTCATGTTTTTCAAAAACCAATTAAAAGAGAATATTTTGAATTGAAAACTTCGATTCCCCAGGTTGAAATCATTAAATGCTATATCGGAGCGGATGGGAAATTTATTAAGGCAGCGCGTGAAGCAGGGATTACTGGAATTGTCTTAGAGGGAGTGGGACGTGGTCAAGTTGCCCCTGAAATGATGGCAGAAATTGAAAAAGCTATTGCTCAAGGGATTAAACTGGTTATAACTACAAGTGCAGAAGAAGGATCAGTGTATACAACCTATGATTACGAAGGAAGCGCCTATGATCTTTATAATAAGGGAGTAATTCTTGGAAGTGACAACGACTCTAAAAAAGCAAGAATTAAGTTGGCTGTTGCCCTTGCAAGTAATTTGAAGGAAATTAAATTTTAAGCTTTAATAATCTAAAAGAGGATCACCTAATAATAAATGGAATGAATCTTTCATTTTCTTTATAGAGAATACATGATACGATTAAGAAAATGGATTTGAAAAGAGGTTCATCATGCTGGGAATATTATCAGCCGGAATTGCCCCCGGACTGGCCTTACTAAGTTATTTTTATTTAAAAGATGAATATGACTCAGAGCCAATATCCTTCGTTCTACGGACGTTTATGTACGGAGCGCTTCTTGTGTTTCCAATCATGTTTATCCAGCATGTCCTTGAAACAGAGCATATCGTTAAATCTGAACTTTTCAATGCATTTCTTACCTCAGGCCTGTTTGAAGAGTTTTTTAAATGGTTTATCCTTTTCTATGTTGTCTATCAGCATGTAGAGTTTGATGAGCCTTTTGATGGAATTGTTTACGGAGTGGCTGTTTCACTTGGTTTTGCTACTGTCGAAAATATCTTTTATTTAGTAGCGAATGGGATCGAACATGCCGTTACACGTGCATTGTTACCTGTTTCGAGTCACGCCCTATTTGGTGTAATTATGGGCTTTTATATTGGAAAGGCAAAGTTTACTGAAGGGAATAAAGCTAAGTGGGTCATTCTTTCCTTACTTTTACCATTTGTTCTCCACGGTGCATACGATTTTATTTTAATCTCACAAGAAAATTGGCTCATTATTATTTTTCCTTTTATGATTTTTCTATGGTGGTTTGGGCTAAGGAAAGTAAAGAAAGCAAAAATTTTAAGTGCTAATCATATGAAAAAACAATACTCTGTCCAAAAAACCCTTCAATCATAAAGAAGGGTTTTTTATTTGTTTGGAATAAAAAACCCATTTAAACAAAAAATAGGTTTACTGCTAAAAAGATTTACAATGGGGGTTAAAATTCCATGATGAAGAAGAAGATCCTAATAAAGTTATTTATACTAATCTTTCTGTTCGTGACAGCCTCTTTTTCAGAAAGCAAGGAGGTGTATGCATTCTCCAATCAGGTAATTCAAAAAGGCGCAGTTGGAGATGATGTCATTGAGCTTCAATCCAGGCTCCAGTATTTAGGTTTTTATAACGGAAAGATTGATGGAGTTTTTGGCTGGAGCACATATTGGGCGTTAAGAAACTTCCAATATGAATTTGGCTTGCCGATTGACGGGTTGGCCGGGTGGCCAACAAAATTAAAATTAGCCAAAGCAAGTAAATACAATGAACAATTTGTAAAAAAGCAAATTAACTCTGGTAAAAAGTTTACACATTACGGTGGGGTTGATCAAAGTAAACAGAGTGCCCCAAGTCCTGCAAATAGGGCGCCAGCTAACAATGCGCCAGCAAAACCAGCACCAGCACCAGCACCAAAACAAAATGTACCGCCAAAAAACACAGCACCAAAAAAAGCAGCTCCTAAAAAGCCTACGGCTACTAACATACCAAATGGTTTTTCTCAAAATGATATCCAGTTGATGGCCAATGCTGTTTATGGAGAATCTCGGGGAGAACCTTATACGGGCCAAGTTGCTGTTGCAGCTGTCATTCTTAACAGGGTAAATAGCTCCACCTTCCCTAACACAGTTGCAGGAGTGATATTTGAGCCTGGTGCTTTCACTGCTGTGGCTGATGGCCAAATTTGGCTGACTCCAAATGAAAATGCAAAGAAAGCAGTTTTGGATGCAATCAATGGTTGGGACCCAACTGGAGAGGCATTATATTATTTTAACCCAGATACTGCTACCAGCGGGTGGATCTGGGGACGTCCACAAATCAAACGGATCGGGAAACATATTTTTTGCAAGTAGAGAGGTGAATGGATTTGATCAGAGGAATATTAATTGGAGTTCTTGCAATCGGTATTGTGGGAACGGCATATTGGGGCTATCAAGAACATCAGGAGAAAAATGCAGTTCTTTTAAATGCAGAAAATAATTATCAGCGGGCGTTTCATGACCTTACCTATCAAGTAGATTTATTACACGATAAGATTGGGACAACACTTGCAATGAATTCAAGACAGTCCTTGTCTCCCTCCTTAATAGAAGTTTGGAGGCTTACATCGGAAGCACACGGTGATGTGGGTCAATTACCGCTAACCTTGCTTCCCTTTAACAAAACGGAGGAATTCTTGGCTAAAATCGGGAACTTTAGTTACCGTACAGCTGTCAGGGATTTAGACAAGGAACCATTGACAAAAGATGAGTACAACACATTAAAGGTACTTTATAAGCAGTCTGGTGATATTCAGAATGATCTCCGAAATGTCCAGCATATGGTTTTAAAAAATAATCTCCGCTGGATGGATGTTGAACTTGCCTTGGCATCAGGAAAGGAATCAACTGATAATACTATAATTGATGGATTTAAAGCGGTGGAAAAGACAGTAAGCGGCTATACGGAATCCAATCTGGGTCCAACTTTCGCGAATATGCAAAAAAAGGATGAAAATTTTAAAAAAATAAAAGGAAAAACCATTACCCAACAAGAGGCAATTCAAATCGCTAAGAAATATATCAAAATTGATGGGAATTCAGAGGTGAAAGTCACTGAAAATGGTAAAGGTTCCGACTATGGTTTTTATAGCGTTTCTATAAGAAATCAGAAAACCGGTGAAGAAGGCAGTATGGATATTACTAAAAAAGCCGGACGTCCAATTTGGTTTATTAATCAACGTGATGTAAAAAAACAAGTTCTTAGTTTGAATGATGCTGATAATAAGGCCTCAACTTTTCTAAAAGATACGGGTTTTAAAGATATAGAGATATTTGAAAGCACACAGTATGACAATATTGGTATATTCAATTTCGTTTCAAAAATTAACGGTGTTAGAATTTATCCTGAATCGATTAAAGTAAAGGTTGCCCTAGATAATGGCGATATTATTGGTGTATCAGCAGAAGAATATTTAAAATCTTTTCAGACAAGGACAATCGAAAAACCAGCTATTTCTGTAAAACAAGCTCGAGCAAAAGTAAATCCGAACTTTAAAGTCATGGAAGACCGTCAGGCGATTATTGTAAATGACCTAAACAAAGAGGTACTTTGTTATGAATTCCTTGGTACTATCGATGATGATACTTATCGGATTTTTATTAACGCCAAAAGTGGTGTAGAGGAAGACGTTGTAAAACTAAAGAATGCCGAAGCTATTTATGAAGATGTGTTATAAGGAAAAGCATTTGCTTTTCCTTATATTTTTTACAAAAAACTCCAATAATAAGGTTATTAAGTAGTGGAGTGGATGTCATGAAAAAGGTAGAAAGTGTTTTAATAAAAATTGTCATTGTCCAATTTATTTTTCTATTTCTTGCACAACTATTTTTTCATCAACTAGATGTATTTCCGCAGGTAAAACAATTGACAAAATATGAAGGAGTAAATGAAAATACATATACTGAAATCCTTGAAACATTTCAGGGTGAATGAGAAAGCAGGGCAGCCTGCTTTCTTTTGATTGACCAATATATCGTTAAAAATTTCATATTTTATCATGGTAAAAAAAGAGGCAATGCATTATCTTGTGGTAAAATAAATAGTAGTAAACATCTGAGAATCTCATGATGATAAATAGGAGGATTTATGGAAAAGAAAATATCAATCGCAATTGACGGACCTGCTGCAGCTGGTAAGAGTACAGTCGCAAAAATTGTGGCAGAAAACCTTTCTTATATTTATATCGATACCGGTGCAATGTACCGAGCTTTAACATATAAGGCGATAGTAAATCAACTGAATTTAGAAGATGAAGAGGCTTTATTAGAAACATTATTATCCACAGATATTAAACTGCAGCCATCTGATAAAGGTCAGTTAGTATACTTAGATGATCGAGATGTTACAAATGAAATTCGTTTTGCCGAAGTAACCAATTCGACTTCTTATGTTGCTAAACACCAGAAGGTCCGTCAAGAAATGGTCAGAAGACAACAAGCTTTTGCCACAAAAGGCGGTGTTGTGATGGATGGCAGGGACATCGGTACCCATGTATTGCCAGGTGCAGAAGTGAAGGTATTTTTACTTGCTAGTGTGGATGAAAGAGCAGAAAGGCGCCATATTGAAAATATCCAAAAGGGCTTCCCTTCTGACTTAGAAAAACTGAAAGAAGAAATTGCTCGTAGAGATAAAATTGATTCTGAGAGAGAAGTAGCACCATTGAAAAAAGCAGATGATGCAATTGAAATCGATACAACCTCTTTAACAATTCCAGATGTTGTAGAAAAAATAATGGTGTTGGTGAACGAAAGGGTTGGATAAGTGTGACGTTTTATGATTTTGCGAAATCAGTGGTTACTGGGATATTTAAACCATTGTATAGGATTGAGGCAATCGGGATAGAACATTTCCCAAAAGAAGGTGGTGTTCTTCTTTGTGCGAATCATATCCATAATTTTGATCCCATTATTGTAGGAATAATGGCCCCTCGTCCTGTTCATTACATGGCAAAAGATGAGATTTTTTCAGTTCCTGTTTTAGGTAATATTGTTAGAAAATGTAATGCTTTTCCAGTGAAAAGGGGCTTTAATGATCGTGAAGCACTTAGAACAGGCTTGAAGATCCTCAAGGATGGTCATGTGTTTGGGCTTTTTCCAGAGGGAACAAGAAGTAAAACTGGCGAACTTGGAAAAGGGCTTTCTGGAGCAGGCTTTTTTGCATTAAGGTCAACAGCATCGGTTGTCCCTTGCGCCATTATTGGTCCATATCGCAGTTTTAGAAAGTTAAAGGTGGTCTATGGACAACCTATTGATCTGGATGAATTGAGAAAAGAGAAAGCATCAGCAGAACAAGTTACTGAATTAATTATGTCAAAAATTGATAAACTTAAAAAAGAACATCAATAGGTTCTGCTTGACAAAATAGACTATTTGTAAGAAGTTAATGGAAAGAGTTTTTTTTGAAAATTCACTGCTTTTATATTTTTTTATGTGTTGTATGCTGCGTGGCATCCACCAGATCATATATAGACTTTTGAAGTAAATGGATTAAGGAGGAATACATATGTCGGAAGAATTAAATCAAGTAGAAGTGAAAAGCTTTGAAATTGGGGATAAAGTAACTGGACAAGTTACTAAAGTAGAAGAAAAGCAGGTGCTAGTCGATATCCAAGGAAGCAAACTTGATGGAATTATTCCAATCAGTGAACTTTCGAGCCTTCATATTGAAAAGGCATCTGACGCAGTTGCCGATGGTGATGAACTAGAATTAGAAGTATTAAAAGTTGAGGAAGAAGCAATAATCCTTTCAAAAAGAAAAGTTGATGCAGAAAAAGCATGGGAGAACTTAGAAAAACAATTCCAAAGCGGAGAAATTATTGATACGGAAGTAAAAGACGTTGTAAAAGGCGGATTAGTGGTCGATTTAGGAGTTCGTGGATTTGTTCCAGCATCATTAGTTGAAGCCCATTTTGTAGAGGATTTTAGTGATTATAAAGGCCGCACTCTTACTTTTAAAATTGTAGAACTTGATAAAGATAAGAACCGTTTAATCCTCTCTCATCGAGCAGTGGTGGAACTAGAAAAAGGTAAGCAAAAACAAAATCGTCTAAGTGCTGTCCAAGTAGGGCAAATTATAGATGGAATAGTTCAAAGAATTACTGATTTTGGCGCTTTTGTTGATATTGGCGGCATTGACGGGCTTGTTCATATTTCTCAACTATCGTATGATCATGTAGATAAACCTTCAGATGTAGTCCATGAAGGTCAGCAAGTTCAAGTTAAAGTACTAAGCGTTGACCGTGATAATGAGAGAATATCATTATCGATTAAAGAAACACTCCCTGGACCATGGTCAAATATTTCCGAAAAAGCACCTAAAGGAACCATCTTAAAAGGTAAAGTGAAAAGATTGGTCTCTTATGGTGCATTTGTTGAAGTATTCCCAGGTGTTGAAGGCCTTGTTCATATCTCGCAAATTGCCCATAAACATATTGGTACTCCACACGAAGTATTAAAAGAGGGACAAGAAGTTGATGTCAAAGTCCTAGATGCAAATGAATCGGAACAACGTTTATCATTGAGCATTAAAGAACTTCTTGAGAAAGAGTATGAGGAAAACCAAGACTATGAACTTCCTGAAGAGTCAAAAGGCTTTCAGCTTGGTGAAGTTATTGGCGATAAATTAAAGAATTTAGGAAAATAATGGTGATGTAAGTGTCTAGATCTGAACGAAAATGGGACCACATTCGTTTTGCCCTTGAAAATAGGCAAAATCGTTCTTCAGCTTTCGATGATATAAAATTTATTCACCAGGGTTTACCGAATATCGGTGTGTCCGATGTTGGATTAGACCATGAAATTGGCGGACTTTATTTAAGTTCGCCTATTTTTATCAATGCCATGACAGGTGGCGGTGGTGATAAAACATATCGAATTAATAAAGAGTTGGCAATAGTTGCCAAAAATACAGGTTTAACAATGGCAGTTGGGTCACAAATGGCTGCTTTAAAGGATTCATCTCAAAAATACACCTACGAGGTTGTCCGCAAGGAGAATCCCTCTGGTGTTATTATTGCAAACTTAGGAAGCGAAGCATCAGCAGAGGACGCAAAAGGTGCGATTGAGATGATTGATGCAGACGCCCTGCAAATACATTTAAATGTGATCCAGGAACTAACCATGCCTGAAGGAGACCGTGATTTTACTGGAGCGCTCAAAAGGATTGAATCGATCGTAAAAGAGACAAATGTTCCTGTCATCGTAAAGGAAGTTGGCTTTGGGATGGGGAAGGATACTGTAAAGGACCTTTTATCGATTGGCGTTCAAATAATTGATGTAGGAGGTTCTGGCGGGACAAATTTTGCTGAAATTGAAAATAAGCGCAGGGATAAATCATTGTCTTTTTTCAATCAATGGGGGATTCCCACGGGGATTTCTATTTTTGAAGCGTCGTCTGTTTCTAAAAATCTTTCGATCATTGGCTCTGGAGGATTTATGTCAGGACATGATATCGCAAAAGGATTAGCAATTGGTGCGAATGCGATCGGCATGGCAGGCTATTTCTTACAAATTCTTATAAATGAAGGAATAGAGGTTTTACAGAAAGAAATTGAAGCCCTTCAAGACGAATTGATGATGATTATGACTGCTTTAGGAGCTAAAACCATTTCCGATTTAAAAAAAGCACCATTAATCATCTCGGGCGAAACCTATCATTGGTTAAATCAACGCGGCATCGATACCAAACTGTTTGCCCAACGTTCCATAAAATAAAAGCTCTCGCAATTACGCGAGAGCTTTTTTCTTATCTTTTCCCGTCATTTAATCCTCTTGCTTCTTCAGGGCCTGAGAGTTTCGTTGCACCCGGATAGTGCAATGCCTGATCGCGATCTGATTCCACTCTTCTACTCGCCTTTAACTTCTTTTCTTGTCTGTCTTTTCCCATTCAAACACACCTCCTCTTAATAAGATGATTCACACAGGAAATATTATTCAGGGAAGTATGAAACTACATAAAGATTACCAATAATGATAATAATAGGAGGTGTATGAGTTGGAAGGGGCAATTTTTTATTGGGTCTTTTGGGGATTTTGGATTTACTTAACCTTTATTCTCGAAAAGCAAAATCCATATCGACTTAAACTATCAGCTATCGTGTTATTAGTATTAATTTTAGCTAATGTCCAGTTTACAGTAGGAGATTTTCAATTACAGGCAAGCGGGCTATTTATGTTAGGCAGTTGCTATTTATTTATTAGCCAAGAAAAACGTGGAGCACTAATTTATTTTTTTATTTGTTCATTTACCGTATCCATTGCATACGTGACCTTCCATTTATTTGAGATCTTTGATCCTATTTGGATCATTTTTAAAAAGGAATGGATGATGGGAATAACGTTGTGGTATTTAGCTATACTATTGCAAAAAACTTTAAAAGGAAGATTACTCATCATTTTTGCAGGAGCCATGCAAGGGGAAATTTTATATGCGTTTATATTAAATAAATTCGAATTTCCTTATTTGATAGGGACATTTGCCTATTTAGATGTTTGTTCATTAACGGCACTATTGCTAACTGGATGGAGTGCATTAGAAAATATTGGTTCTATACTCCAAAATCATTTTCATTTTTTTGAAAAAGGAAAGCAAAAATCATCATAAAACGTTTCGTTTTCGTCAAGCTTATACCGCAACCATTCACTTTTCGTTCTTTTCCATTGCGGGAAAGGATTAACATTGATAAAATAACATAGTTAGGCCCTTCTAGATCACAGAAGGGTTTCTTTACTTAAGGCAGTAACAATGTTTACGAAAAGAGCCTTACTTAATAAGAACTAAAGGGAATGATCCCGCATTATCGGGAAGTAAGCCCCCCACTGATGTAATTTTCACTCTATGCTAACATACTAAAACGTATTTCATTATAAGAAAGAAAGGATGGCGATTGTAATTGGTTAAACCTGTTATTGCCATTGTAGGACGGCCCAACGTAGGAAAATCAACTATTTTTAATCGGATTGTCGGTGAACGAATTTCCATTGTTGAGGACATTCCAGGAGTGACAAGAGACCGTATTTATAGTTCAGGTGAGTGGTTAACACATGACTTTAATCTTATCGATACTGGTGGAATTGATATCGGTGATGAACCGTTTTTAGAACAAATTCGTCAGCAGGCGGAAATCGCCATTGATGAAGCAGATGTAATTATCTTCTTAACGAACGGACGTGAAGGAGTAACTGCAGCTGATGAAGAAGTGGCAAAAATACTATATAAATCTAAAAAGCCTGTTGTATTAGCTGTTAATAAAATAGATAATCCTGAAATGCGTGATCAAATCTATGATTTTTATTCATTAGGATTTGGCGAACCCATTCCAATTTCAGGTTCACATGGCCTAGGCTTAGGCGACTTATTAGATGAGGCCGCCAAACATTTTCCAAAAGACAAGTCAGTTGAATATGGTGAAGATGTAATCAAGTTTTCCTTAATTGGACGTCCAAATGTAGGGAAATCCTCTTTGGTCAATGCTATTTTAGGCGAAGAGCGTGTAATTGTCAGCAATATCGCCGGTACTACTCGCGACGCTGTCGATTCTCCTTATTCATATGATGGGGGAAAATATGTCATCATTGATACAGCAGGAATTAGGAAAAAAGGAAAAGTTTATGAGAGTACGGAAAAATATAGTGTGCTTCGTGCACTAAGGGCAATTGAACGTTCTGACGTTGTTCTTGTTGTAATTAATGCCGAAGAAGGAATCATTGAACAGGACAAAAAGATTGCTGGATATGCTCATGAAGCAGGCAGGGCTGTTGTTATAGTGGTAAATAAATGGGATGCTGTTGAAAAAGATGAAAAGACCATGAAAGAACTTGAACGCAAGATAAGGGAACATTTCTTATTTCTTAGCTATGCTCCTATTGTGTTTTTATCTGCAAAAACAAAAAAACGGGTTCATACGCTTCTTCCAATGATCAATATTGCTAGTGAAAACCACTCAATGAGAGTTGAGACCAGCGTACTTAATGATGTTATCATGGATGCGGTAGCAATGAATCCAACACCAACTGATAATGGTAGACGCTTAAAAATATATTACACAACGCAAGTGGCAGTTAAACCACCGACCTTTGTTGTATTCGTAAATGAACCTGAATTATTGCACTTTTCGTATGAGCGGTTCCTAGAGAACAGAATTAGAGAGGCATTTGGGTTTGAGGGTACCCCTATCAAAATTTATGCAAGAGAAAGAAAATAAAGTTAAGGTGGGTGTGATTTAAATTGAATAATACTAAAACAGCAATAGCCGTTATAGGAGCAGGAAGCTGGGGAACTGCTTTGGCAATGGTACTTGCAGATAATGGACATGAAGTCCGTCTGTGGAGCCATGCTGAAGAACAGGTAAAAGAAATTAATGAAACACACACAAATAAGAAATATCTACCGGACATTGTTCTTTCAGAATTAATTGTTGGTTATGCCTCATTAAGTGATGCCTTAGCGGGAGTGGATACCCTAATATTGGCCGTCCCGACGAAAGCGATCCGGGAAGTTATCGGTAAAATTCGTGCGGTACATGCTGAACCATTAACGATTGCACACGTTAGCAAAGGGATTGAACCAGATACGTTAATGCGCATCTCAGAAATTATTAAAGAAGAAATGCCAATGGATTTATTAAAGGATGTCGTTGTACTTTCCGGGCCAAGTCATGCAGAAGAAGTAAGTCTTAGACATCCAACAACGGTAGCAGTTACATCCGAAAATATGGAAGCTGCAGAAAAAATTCAAGATCTATTCATTAACACTAATTTTCGTGTTTATACAAATTCGGATATCATCGGTGTCGAAATTGGTGGTGCCTTAAAAAATATTATTGCTCTTGCTGCGGGTATAACTGATGGTCTTGGCTATGGTGATAATGCTAAAGCTGCATTAATGACACGTGGGTTAGCAGAAATAGCACGACTCGGTACAAAAATGGGTGCCAACCCATTAACCTTTTCTGGCCTTGCAGGGATTGGTGATTTAATTGTTACATGCACAAGCGTGCACTCAAGGAACTGGAGAGCAGGAAACCTATTAGGGAAAGGGAAAACCCTTAATGAGGTGTTGGACAACATGGGAATGGTAGTAGAAGGCGTGAGAACCACTAAGGCTGCTTATCA
>Ga0268255_10001652_pt1 | contig 12743 bp, 10 predicted proteins | sample AgamicOrMarz_FD_200256 | JGI IMG/M metagenome (GOLD analysis project Ga0268255, IMG submission 200256) | Agave microbial communities from Guanajuato, Mexico - Or.Ma.rz (v2) (version 3) | ecosystem: Host-associated > Plants > Phyllosphere > Phylloplane/Leaf | place: Guanajuato, Mexico...
ATTAATACAATCATGATTCCTGAAAGAGCCATCGAAAAACCAATACCTACTAGGTTAAAACAAAAAACAAAATAAACTTACTCTTTAAAAAAACGCATCATTTTTAAAATTTTTGTGTTAGTTTTGAGGAAATTTTCATAAAAAAGAAGACCTTCAATACACGGTCTTCTTTTTGACTTTTCTAATGCAATTAATATGTAAAGCTTTCATAACAATTGCAATTTTTGTTTCTTTTTATCATCAACTAGGTATATTAGTCCGCCTGCTGTTTGAATCAACTTCTTCTTTTTTTCCAATTTTAAAAATAAAGAAGGAAGAAATCACTAAAACTGTAATTAATGATGTTAAATAGAATTGAGAGCGAAGATCATCCATAAAGTACATCGAAAAATAGATGACGATCATCACTAGTATAGTAACGTAAGTAACATATGGGAAACCCCACATTTTTAATCGTAACACTTTTCCCGTTTTCTCAGCTTGCCTTCGCTTTATTACATGTGATACTGCAATAACAATATACACTAGAAGAGCAATTGAACCTGATGCATTCAAGAGAAATGAAAAAAGTTTATCAGGTGAAATAAAGTTAAAAATTGCCGCTAGGAAGGCGAAAGCTGAACTTGCCCATACCGCCCAATACGGTGATCCACCTTTATTTACTTTTGTAAAGATTCTCGGTGCACTTCCTTGCTGCGCCAAAGAATAAAGCATTCGAGAATTCGTATAAAGTGCTGAATTTAAACATGAGAGTACTGAAAAAAGTACAACAACCTTCATGATTGTTCCAGCTCCTGGAATCCCTAAATTGTTAAGCAACGTTACATATGGGCTACTTAATGATTTTGCATCGTCCCAAGGCATTAATAAAACTAAAATAGATACTGACCCAATGTAGAACAATGCTACACGCCAAACAACAGTATTAATGGCAGTAACAACAGATTTTTGAGGGTCTTTTGATTCTCCAGCAGCAATTGCTGCAATTTCAGCCCCAAAGAAAGCAAACATAACTGTCATAAAACCACCTAATATTGCGCTTATACCTTTCGGGAAAAATCCGCCGTGTTGTGTCAAATTTGAAAATCCCGGAGACTGGATCGTAGGGATTAATTTGAATAAAATTGCAAGACCTAATAACATAAACGCTGAGATCGCCACTACCTTTGTAATGGCAAACCAATATTCAAACTCTCCAAATGTTTTCACTGATAAAATATTAGTAAGTGTAAGTACAAATGTAAGAATTAAAGCCCAGCCCCATAATGGGATACTTGGGAACCATGAATTCATTATATTTGCACCTGCAATCGCTTCAATTGCAATTGTAATTAACCAGAAAAACCAATACAACCAACCAATCGTGTATCCTGCCCAAGGGCCAATCGACTCTTTTGCATACGTTGAAAATGAACCACTAACTGGGTTCTCAGCAGCCATTTCTCCTAACATTCTCATAAGTAGTGCAACTAATAATCCCGCTATTAAATAGGCAACAATTGCTGATGGACCCGCACTATGAATAACATTCCCACTACCTACGAATAAACCTGCCCCTATAATTCCACCAATTGAAATCATTTGAATATGACGGTGTTTTAGATTTTGTTGTAAACCATTGTGTTGTTTCTCCATATTCACCCTATCCTTTTTTCTGTTAATATAAAAGAATTTATAAAAACCTTGCAGTAAAAGACTCGAGCAAGTCCCATTAATCTACACATTTGGACGTTACTTTTAAAAAGTTTGAACATATGAAAATCATTTAATGATCAGTTTAACAAAATTTAGCAATTAGATAATACGTTTTCTAGAATAACAAGACCTTCGTTTAACTCATTTTCTGTAATCACCAGTGGACTTAAAAAGCGAATAATATTCCCATCTAAACCTGCAGTAAGTAATAGAAGCCCAGCTTCATTTGCTGCTTTTGCAATTTTTGTAGTAAGATCTTTATTCGGTGTTTTTAATTTTTGATTAGTTACAATCTCTACTGCACACATTGCCCCTAGACGACGGAATTCTCCAATGAAGTTATACTCTAATTGCCACTTTCTCACACGGCTCTCAAGTACATCTCCAATCCATTCTGCTTTTTCACACAATTTTTCTTCTTCAATGACTTCTAATACTGCCAATGCGGCTTCACACGCAAGTGGATTTCCACAATAGGTTCCACCTAATTCACCTGGATCTGCTATATCCATTATTTCTGCCTTACCAATAACAGCACTTAGTGGCATACCACCTGCGATAGATTTAGAAGCTGTCATAAGATCAGCTGCAACTTCGAAATGCTCCATCGCAAATAATTTTCCTGTTCTTGCGAATCCGGTTTGAATTTCATCTGCCACCATCACAATGCCATATTTTGAACAAAATTTACGAACGTGTTTTACAAATGATTTTGGCGGTATTACAAATCCACCTTCTCCTTGAATCGGCTCCATGACAATACACGCTACAGTCTCTGGTGCTACAGTTGCTATAAAAAATTGATTAAACTGTGCAATAACATCTGCTTCGTATTGCTCATCAGTCATACCATCTGGCTTACGGTACATATATGGATATGGTGCTTGATATACTTCAGGTGCAAAAGGACCAAAACCAAGTTTATATGGTTTTACTTTGCTCGTCATTGTCATCGTCATTAAAGTACGTCCGTGAAATCCACGAGTAAATGTGACAACTGCTTGGCGTTTTGTATATTTCCTTGCGATTTTCACGGCATTTTCAACTGCTTCAGCACCACTGTTTAATAAAATAGCTTTTTTTTCAAAATCTCCTGGAGTTGCTTCACACAATCTTTCACAAACTTCAATGTATGACGGATACATAACGACATTGAAGCCAGGATGAATGATTTTTTCTGCTTGTTCTTGTATGGCTGCTACTACTTTTGGGTGTGAATGCCCTACGTTAATGGTTCCTATAGCTGCACCGAAGTCAATAAACTTATTACCTTCTAAATCATATAATGTAGCTCCCTTGCCTTTCACAGCAACTGCTCGATTTCCATTGCTAACGCCTTTTACAACGTATTTATCTCGCTTTTCTTGCCATTCTTTTGTGGATAGTTGCTTAATCATTATTTGATTCCTCCGTTTTTATAAAAATTTTTCTACGATGTTTGTTTTTTCAATTACTGAATTAATTACGAGCTAATCATAGTAATATGTATAACTGCCTATACGCTCATTTCTACTTCCAGTATGAGAAACCTATAAACAGTTAAAAAGTACCTTCTAAAAAACGATAAAGCTAAACGGTACACTTAAAAATGAAAACCATTTTAGATGATGTCTAAAATTTATCCTTTGTGCCAAATAACGAGTTTCATTTCAGTCATCTCTTCAATTGCATATTTCAATCCTTCACGTCCTGTACCACTTTCTTTTACACCTCCATATGGCATTTGATCAACACGGAACGTAGGTACATCATTAATAACTACGCCTCCTACATGCAGATCGTCCGCTGCTTTTAGCGCGTTAACAACACTATTAGTGTAAATTCCAGCTTGCAGACCATATCGGGAATCATTCACAGCATCAATTGCTTCTTCAACCGAAGATACTTTACAAATTGAAACAATTGGAGCAAAAACTTCGTTACATGATACTTTCATGTTACTTGTTACATCTAAAATAATTGTAGGTTCAAGAATATTACCTAGCGTTTTGCCACCTGTTGCAATAGTCGCACCCTGTGCTTTTGCTTCTTCGATCCAGCTTAAAGCACGGTCCAATTCATTCGATGAAATAAGAGATGAAACATAGGTTTCAGTATCTAGAGGGTCACCTAGTTTGAGTTCGCTAGCACTTTTTGCAAACTGCGAAACAAACTCATCATAGATTTTTTCGTGTACATATATACGTTGTAAAGAGATGCAGATTTGCCCTTGGTTAGAAAATGCGCCCATTAAGCAGCGATCAATAGCCTTTGTTACATCAATATCCTCATCAATGATTAATGCCGCATTTGAACCTAGTTCAAGTGTTGTTTTCTTAAGCCCTGCTTTTGCTCGAAGTGCAATTCCAACTGAGGAACTCCCTGTAAAAGTCACCATACTAACTAGATCACTTTCTACAATGGCGTCACCTACAACTCGTCCTGGTCCTGTAACAACATTTAATACGCCATCTGGTAGACCAGCTTTTTTGAATAAATCTGCTATATAAAATGCAGAAAGTGGTGTTTGTGAAGCTGGCTTCAATACCACGGTATTCCCTGCAGCAATAGCTGGTCCCACTTTATGCGCAACTAAATTCATCGGAAAATTAAATGGAGTAATTGCACCAATAACTCCAATTGGATTTCGAATGGTGTAGCCTATTTTTCCAATACCACTAACCGCCGCATCAAAAGGAATTGTTTCTCCATGAATTCGTTTTGCTTCCTCTGATGCAAATTTGTATGTTTCAACCGTTCTTATTACTTCTGCTTTGGCGAAGATAAGTGGTTTAGCCGACTCGAGAGCAATTACTCTTGCAGCTTCTTCTAAATTTTCTTCAAGAAGTTGCGAAACTTTCTCTAAAATGGCTGCTCGTTGGTGAGCAGGTATTTTGGCCATTACTTCTTTAGAATCATAAGCAACTTGTATTGCATTCTGAGTTTGTAGTTTATTCGCAATAGCAATATCTGCAATTTTTTCTTGTGAATAAGGAGAAAGCAAATCTGAATAATTTTCTGTTTCTACATATTGTCCGTTAATCCAAATATTCTTTTTCATGTTTCCCTCCATAGCTTATGAATACGTATTAATAATAAGCTTCATTTTTAATAATTGTCAAACAATTTTTATTTTTTAGCATTTTATAAATATTTAATTACCATCTAGAAAACTTCTCTATATTCTCTAACGAGTTGTGCTTAATGTTGATTGCATCTTGGATCTAGTAAGTATACTTTCGATTTTTATAAAATTTTTATCAGCAAGTATCTAAACTATGTAATGATTACACTTTCATTCTAATTCCTATGAATACGTATGCAAAAAATTCGTTAATTTGCACAAAACTTCTAATCAAGTTCGATTTTATTTGCTATAATATAAAATAGTCCCATGAAAATTCCAAAAATTATATTGTTTTGGGGGTAACAAGATTTAGTACGTCTGCCGTATTCATTGTTTTTTTAATTAATTAACTATTATTTTTAAATTATATATTATATGAACTTGGAGTGATTTATTTGGTTTCTTCACACGATGTTGCGAGGCTAGCTGGCGTCTCTCAATCTACTGTTTCTCGTGTATTAAATGGATCTAAAAATATTAAGCAATCTACAGTAGAGAAAGTAGAGAGAGCCATTAAAGAATTAAACTATCATCCGAATTTGATTGCTAGAAATCTCGTAAAAAAGAAAACCAATATGATTGCGTTAATCACAGGACATACTCATGATCCTTTTTATGAAGAATCTACTCGGGGAATTGTATCGATTGCAGCAAAAAAAGGATATAACGTACTCGTATTTTTCAATAAAATAGATAACGATAAAATGCTTTATAACCAAGTATTAAGCGCTCCTGTTGATGGAATCATAATGTCTTCTATTTTAATGAATGATTCTATGTTTCCCGTTTTAGAAAGTTTGGAAGGCAAACCGTATGTGACCTTCAATCGCAAGCATTCCTGTGGGACAAACTATTTTGAGATTGATAACGTAAAAGCCGGCGAACTAATAACTAATCATATGATCGAATTAGGTCATAAAAATCTAGCGTATATAGGTGGCCCGCTACAAGCATCTACTTTTCACGGTCGTTTAGAAGGGTTTAAAAAAGAGGCTAATAGACAAAAAATAGCAGTTCGTGAGGATTGGATAAAAACCACCGATACAACTATAGAATCCATCGTCCAAGCCTGTAAGGAGTTATTTTCAGGTATTGAATTTCCAACAGCCATAGTCGCTGCGACGGATGCTATTGCATTAATTTGCTTGGATTTCCTTCTTAATAAAGGCTTTAGAATACCGGAAGATATCAGCATTGGTGCAATTGATAATATCGAGTTTTCTGCCCATGCATCTATTCAATTAACAACAGTGGGAACTCATTTAAGTCAGTCTCTAGGAAATCTGGCTATGGAACATCTAATTAATTTGATTGAAAATAAAAACAAACAATTAAATTCCGTAACAACTACAATCACACCTCATTTAATTGTTCGACGATCAACTGGAAAGCCTAGAATAAAATAGATTTTAAATTTGAAACTATTTTAACAAGTAAATTGAGACGTGAATAACTCACGTCTCCTATTTCCGCTCCAATTATTTATAGCATTATATTCACTAACAACAATCCCATCCGAAATTCTACCGAACTCGCATGACATCATTTGTCATTAACTTAAACTCTTTTCTTTATTACTCTTTTTACTATTACGATAAAACAAAAAGGATTGTCCCCTGTGCAGTACAGAGTCCAATCCTCTTTAGCAGCATAAAACTATTTGTCTAACTTTTTCGGTTCACTTTAAATGTGCTTTATTTCCACACCGTCATATACTTTTTTCGATATTTTGGATCCTCTTCAGTTTCAATCAATTCGAAAGCCTTTTGTTTAATCTCTTCATTCTTAACTGCGTCATAAAGGTTTCTCATACATTGAATGATATCGTAACGAATCAATGTATGGTTCTTCTCTTCTTTGCAATTTAAATAACGATTTTCTAGATGATCAAGCACGATTGCTCTTTGTTCTGGACTAGCTAACCCTACTCTCCATATTGATTGTAAGGTATGTCTTGCGGTAACAAATTTTGGATCATATGTAACTTGCCAAATTTCAGGAAAATCATTTAGCATTCTTTTCTCTGGATCACTGATCGCTAAATTTGAGAGAAATTGTGCAGCTCTTGACCTTTTGTGATTCCCTTTATGCGTTAGATCCGATTTTAATCGATCCCAAACTTCATAGGACCAATCGACTTTTTCTTTTGTAACGGAAATAATGTAGTTAAAGGCTTCGAATTGCAAATTCTTGTCTTTTGATTCAAGGTTTTCAAAATAAGTTTGTACTTGTTGATCCATTTCACGTACCTCTCCTGAGAATAGTAAATAATTCTTTTATCTAGATGATATCATTCCCTAGCATTTTCAAGCTATGATAAAAATTATCTATTGTTCAAATTTTTTTCTTACTTTTACTAATACTAAGTCTATATTTTCAAGCCCGTATACTTTAAAATCATGGCTATCATTACATTTTCAACGTTATTACATAAACTTCCGACCCAAAATTGGACTGAATGTATTTTTCGTGGCAAGTCACAGCATCTGAATAACGTATTCAATTTAATTAAACGTTTGTTTAGTTTTGTAATATGAACGAGTTCGGTAAAAAGTATCGCTCATTTTTATAATTGAATTAAAATAAATGAACGAAATGCGATCCCTAGTCGTATAAGAAGTAAGGAGGGATTTTTAATGAAAACAATTTTATTTGAGGAAGATAAATTAATCATTTCACTTTCTAGTCTTGAAACAATTTTAGGATTAAAACATACAATCGAGGTTCCCTACAATAATATAAAGGATGTTTCTATAGAGGATACCCATCAATTTTTATGGAAAATATATGGTACACATTTAGGCGCAAGTAAATATGGCTATTTCAAAAAAGATGGAGTGAACTATTTTGTAGCTTCAAGCAATAATAAGGGAAATTTAGTTTTAACGTTAAATAACCACAAATACGATAAAATCATTTTAGAACTAGATCACGTTGAAGATGTTTTACCGCAGATACAAAATACGTTACGTACTGATATTAAATAACTTAAATAAGACTGTCTTAAACGGACAGTCTTTTTACTAATATTTAATCAATAATTCAATGTTAAGACTTCACCGCTTCAACCGTAACTTCTTCAAATGGCCAAGCTGGAAGCATTTTTCTTAACACTTTATCTTCTCTATATCCAAGGTCATATTCAGCTTGCATAATTGTGTGAATTTCTCTTGTTCCTTCGTAAATAACAGGTGCTTTTGAGTTTCTTAAGTAGCGCTCTACAGGGAAATCGTTTGAGAATCCGTATGCACCGTGAATTTGAACTGCATCATTTGCTGCTTCGTTTGCGGCATTACAAGAAATCCATTTTGCTAGTGATGTTTCTCTTGTATTTCTCTTTCCGTTATTTTTTAACCAACCAGCCTTATAAACTAATAGACGTGAGATTTCAAGGTTTGATGACATTTTCGCGATCATTTGTTGTACTAATTGATGTTTGCCAATTTCTTTTCCAAATGTTTTACGCTCATTACAGTATTTTACGCTTGCTTCAAGTGATGCCTGAATTAATCCGCAAGCACCAGCTGCAACTGTGAATCGTCCGTTATCAAGCGCAGACATTGCAATTTTAAACCCTTCACCTTCGAAACCTAGTAAGTTTTCAGCTGGAACTCTTACATCATCTAAAAATACTTCACCAGTATTCCCTGCTCTAATTCCCATTTTTCCTTTGATTGCTTTTGTGGAAACGCCTTCAAAATTCCTTTCTACGATAAAACAAGAAATTCCATGGTGCTTTAAGTCATGATTTGTTTTCGCAAAAATTAAGAAATGATCAGCTACATCACATAAAGAAATCCATGTTTTTGACCCGTTTAAGATGTAACTATCTCCATCTTTTACAGCTGTTGTTGCCATTGCTACTACATCTGATCCTGCATTTGGCTCTGTTAATCCAAACGCACCAATTTTCTTACCTTGTGCTTGAGGAACAAGATACTTTTTCTTTTGTTCTTCAGTTCCCCATTGCAGTAATGTCATACTATTTAAACCAGTATGTACTGAAACAGCAGTACGGAAAGCAGTATCTCCACGTTCTAATTCCTCACATACAATCGCTAATGTGTTATAATCCATTCCTACTCCACCGTATTGTTCTGGAATACATACACCCATTAGTTGTAAATCTGCAAGTCGTTTTAGAATATTAGCTTCAAAATGTCCTTTTTCATCCCATTCTTTTATAAAAGGGATAATTTCTCTGTCTACAAATGACCTAACTACTTTCCTAACACTAATTTGTTCCTCTGATAATGAAAAATCCATTTTTATTTCCTCCTTATATTGTTTTATTTCGTTTCATTTCTTCTATTTCAATTTGGGAATATCCTAGTTTACTTACTATTTCTTCTGTATGCTCACCATGTAAGGGTGGGTGTCTTAATACTTCAATAGGTGTTTTTGATAATTTTAACGGTGATCCGACTAATTTTAGATCCTTTATAAAAGGATGGTTTACTTCCAACACCATTTCTCTCGATTTAGCCTGTTCAGACTGTAAAGCTTCACTCACATTATTTATTGGGCCATTTGGAATCCCTATTTGATCTAATAATTGTTTCCACTCATCTTTACTCTTCAACTTCAACTTATTTTGAATTAATTGCTCTATTTGTTTTCTATGCTGTAAACGGCCCGTATTTGTCTTGAATTTTTCATCCAATAAGTTTGGTTCATCAATTAGTAAAGTAAACTTTTTAAATTGTTCGTCATTCCCTACCGCTATGACTAATTCACCGTCACTTGCAGTAAAGACTTGATATGGAACGATATTTGGGTGTTGATTCCCCATTCGTTCAGGAACAATTCCACTACATAAATAATTACTAGCTACATTTACTAAAGCAGCTAGCTGAGAGTCAAACAATGAAATATCAATTTCCTGACCTTCTCCTGTACGATCTCGATTCTGAAGTGAAGCAAGAATCCCAATACATGTAAATAGACCAGTTAAAACATCCGAAATGGCTACCCCTACTTTTATTGGCTCTGCCTCTTTCTCACCAGTAATGCTCATTAATCCAGACATCGCTTGGATGATATAATCATATCCTGGTAAACTTGAATTTGGTCCTTCACTGCCAAACCCACTAATGGACGCTAGTATTATATCTTCTTTTATTTTTTTCAAATCTTCATAGCCGAAACCTAGTTTTGTCATTGTTCCAGGTTTGAAATTTTGAACAACTACATCAGCCTCTGAAACTAGCTTTTTTAAAATTTCTTTACCTTGCTCACTTTTTAAGTTTAGTGTTATGCCTTTTTTATTGCGGTTTGCACATAAATAATAAGCGCTTTCACCTACAACGAAAGGTGGCCCCCATCCCCTAGTTTCATCGCCATTATTTATACTTTCTACTTTTATAATCTCTGCTCCTAGATCCCCAAGAATCATCGTACAAAAGGGTCCGGCTAGTACTCTTGTTAAATCAATGATTTTTATTCCATGTAATGCACCTGGCAATTTTTCCACCTCTATTAATCTAGTTAATAAGCCAGTAAAACGATCAATTACAATAGTTGAATTGAATGTTTTACTGGCTTACAACTGCGCTTTGTATTAACAGTAGATTTATTAGATGTCTAACCCAATTGAAATATATTTAACTTCTAAAAATTCCTCAATTCCAAAATGACCGCCTTCTCTTCCAAGACCGCTCTCTTTATAACCGCCAAATGGAACTTGTACAGCAGAAGGTGTGCCATCGTTTAGTCCAATAATTCCGTACTCAAGTGCTTCCGTAACGCGGAAAGAACGACTTAAGTTTTCCGTATACACATATGCAGCCAGACCGTAATTTGAATTATTTGCTCTCTCAATTACTTCTTCTTCGGTTTTAAACGTAGTAATTGGTGCAAGTGGACCAAATATTTCTTCCTTCATACATGCCATTTCATCCGTAATACCCGTTAAAATAGTTGGTGCATAATAATATCCATTTTCTTCTGAAGGTTTATTCCCACTATATACGATTTTCCCACCATTATTAGTAGCGTCTTCAACTAGCGTTTTTACCTTTTCTAAAGCTGCATCATCAATTAGTGGACCCACATCAATTCCTTCTTCTAAACCGTTACCCACTTTTAATTTTTCTAGTTCTTTTGTAAATAACGCTGTAAATTCTTCGGCTACACTTTCCTGTACATAAATACGATTTGTACAAATACAAGTTTGACCTGCATTGCGGAATTTTGACTGAACTAGGCCAACTGCTGCTTTTGATAAATCAGCATCATCCATGACAATAAATGGTGCATTTCCACCAAGCTCTAGCGAAACCTTTTTGACATTCTCTGCTGCTCCTACCATTAGCTTTTTGCCAACTTCAGTAGAGCCAGTGAATGTAATCTTTGTTACTCTTGGATCTTTTAACCATACATCGCCAATTTCAGAAGACTTACCAGTAACGACATTAATTACACCTTTTGGAATTCCCGCTTCATGAGCAAGCTCCGCAAGCTTTAATGCTGTTAAAGGTGTTTGAGTAGCTGGTTTAATAACCGTTGTACAACCAGCTGCAAGTGCAGGAGCAACTTTTCTAGTAATCATAGCTGCTGGGAAATTCCATGGAGTAATTGCTGCTACAACTCCTACAGGTTCTTTCCTAATTAGAATTCGTTTATTAGGTTGTGATGCAGGAATTGTTTCTCCATATACACGTTTGCCTTCTTCTGCATACCAAGAAATAAAACCATTTGCATAAACCGTCTCACCTAACGCTTCTTTTAATGGTTTACCTTGCTCAATTGTCATTAATTTAGCAATTTCTTCTTTCTTTTCGTCAATAAGACGATACCAATTCATTAATAAATGGTATCTTTCTTCTGCTGTCTTTTTTGACCAAGTTTTAAATGCTGTATGAGCAGCATCAACAGCTAATTTAGCTTCATATGTACCACCTGTTGGAATTGCCCCTACAACTGCACCAGTTGCAGGATTTGTAACCTTCGTATAATATTCATGATCATTCCCAACCCATGTACCATCTATATACATTGGGTAGACTTCATACTTCTCTTTAATTTGGCTCATGAGTTTACCTCCAATTGTAATTCTGGTAGTAATACAGCTTCAATTGACTCCCTTAAAATATCTAGTCCTTCTTCAAGCTGTTCATCTGTAATCGTTAGTGGCATTAACAAACGAATAACATTGCCAAAGATACCTGCGCTTAACAACATTAACCCTCTATTGTTAGCTTCTTTTACAATCTTTCCAACTGTCACTTTATCTGGTGTTTTATCTTTCTTATTTGTTACAATCTCCATCGCACACATTGCGCCTATTCCACGAATATCACCTATTTGTTCAAACTGCTTAGCCCATTTGTGCATTTCCTCATTAACTTTTTCGCCTATTACAACAGCTCGCTCATTTAATCCTTCTTCCTCAATGATATCGAGTACTGCTAATGCTGCACGACATCCAAGTGGACTTCCAGAGTATGTTCCACCTATTTCTCCGGCATCAGAAGCTTCCATAATTTCTTTTCTACCGATAACGCCACTAATAGGAACTCCTGCACCCATTGATTTTGAAATTGTAATTAAATCAGGCTCAACTCCAAAGTGCTCAATTGCAAAATATTTACCTGTTCTAGCAAAACCAGTTTGAATCTCATCTGCTACAAATAATATTCCATATTGCGTACAAATTTCTCTAACCCTTTTGACAAAATCTAGATCAGGAACGATAAAGCCACCTTCACCTTGGATCGGTTCCATTACGACTGCAGCAATCGTTTCTGGTGCAACCTCTGCAATCAAAAACTGTTCAAATTGTTCAATGATAAATTTACTATATTCTTTTTCATTCATTTGATCTGGACGACGGTAAACATATGGATATGGTGCTTTATATACTTCAGGAGCAAATGGTCCAAATCCATATTTGTATGGCTTAACTTTACTTGTCATCGTCATTGTCATTAATGTACGACCA
>Ga0268255_10001654_pt1 | contig 12735 bp, 12 predicted proteins | sample AgamicOrMarz_FD_200256 | JGI IMG/M metagenome (GOLD analysis project Ga0268255, IMG submission 200256) | Agave microbial communities from Guanajuato, Mexico - Or.Ma.rz (v2) (version 3) | ecosystem: Host-associated > Plants > Phyllosphere > Phylloplane/Leaf | place: Guanajuato, Mexico...
CGGGGCTGTAGGTGCCCGTCATGTCGTAGAGCGCGCTGACGATGCCGGTGCTCGCGGACCAGTCGAGCGTGCCGTGGTTCGCGATGCTGCCGCCGTTGTCGATGCCCGACGCGTCCGCGCGCAACGTCAGATTGCCGGAGCCCGAGTTTTTCAGCGTGACGCCCGATGCAATCGAGACATCGTGATAAGCCGCAAGCGACAGCGCGGCTGCGCCGTTCCAGTTCAGACCCGAGGCGACGCTCAGATCGCCGGATACGCCGTTTGCGCCTGTCGTGGTCACGTTGACGGAGGTGCCCGCGTCGAGACTGCGGCGAAGCGCACCCGCGGCGGCGGTGTCGATCGTGAATACGGGGGACGTTAGATTCCATTGCGATGCGAGCACGCGTGCTTCGCGGCCGAACGAGAGATTGAGCGCCTGCGTGTCGACCGTGCCGCCGCTGCCATCTGCGTTGGATGCGGCGATCGTGCCGCGCTGCGCGACGCTGCCCGTATCGGCGACGAGCCACACGTGGCCGTCGCGCGTCGCCGTGCCCGTTGCGCGTACGCGCGTGCCGCCGCCCGCGAGCGCGTAGATGTTGCCGTCCGCGGCTTGCAAATTAATCTGCGCGGCGCGCAAGGCCCCGGCGTTCGCAACCGTACCCTTGCTGCCGGTTTGCACGAAAAGCTGCTTGCCACTCGACGAATCCTGCAACAACACGTTCGCGCCGACGCCGAGTTCGGCGGTTCCGTTGGGCGCTTCGACGGTGCCCGCGTTGACTACTGCGTTGCGCGCAATGAGAAATACGTCGCCGCCCGTCGAGCTGATCTTGCCGAGATTCACGACGCTCGCATTCGAATCGCCTGTGAACGTTAATGCGCCGCCGTTCATGAACGCGCAATCGCAGACGTCGAGTGTGGAGGCCAGGAAACGTCCGCCGGTGCTGATCACACCCGACGGCCCGACGACGATACCTTGCGGGTTGATCAGATAAACGTCGCCCGTTGCACTCAGCTTGCCGAGGATCGCGGAGAGCGAACCGCCCGTCACGCGATTGAGCGTCGCGCCCGAGCCGTTCTGAAACATCACGGCATTGCTCTTGCCGATCGAGAAGCTGTTCCAGTCGATCACGCCGCGCGTGGAGCCCGGTTGCGTGACGATCAGGTTGTTGCCGCTGGTGTTGATCGAACCCTGGCCGCCGACATACTGACCGCCTTGCGGCAACACGCCCGCCGCTATCGCCACGGAAGCCGGAATCAATCCGGCGAGCGACAGTGCGAGCGCAATTGAACGATGCCGCGCGGCGATGCCTGTCCGAAGAGTGCCTTGAACCGCTCGGGGTATTAACCGAAATGACAGGTTTGCCTCCTCGGTGTCAGTCCGATACGCGCGCAGCGGAACGCGGATGCCGTTGCACGATCCGCGTCGTCGGATGAAGTCTGCTGAATCAGCTTAGCAGTGCGCTTTGATGACACGCTGTAATAATCACAGCACTTTGTGCCGTGATGGTGTCGCTTTTTGCAGATCATTGGGCATGTGTGGAAGGAAGCGCAGGCGTTTGCCGCGCGCTAAATCCCTACGTTTTCTTGACGTCATCTGTCATTTCGCTGACGCGTTTTTTTGTGCGAGCGCAGCGACGGATTTTTCGCTGCTGGTGCGTTCAAGAAGAAACGAAGCCGCATTGTGCTTCGACATGCTTCGACATGCTTCGGCATGTTTCGATATCGAACGGGAGAAACCAGCATGACATCGAGAAAAAGCCTTGGGACTTTCATGCTTGCCGCCGCTTTGGCCGGTGGCGCCTTCGTCGGCTCCGCGCCCGCGTTCGCGCAGGCCGTGATCATCGCGCCGGTCGCGCCGCCGCCGCCGCGCGTCGAGGTCGTGCCGGCGCCTCGCGCGGGCTACGTGTGGGATCAGGGCCGCTGGCGTTGGCATCACGGCCGCTACGTGTGGGTGCCCGGTCACTGGCAGGCGGTGCGCGTCGGCTATCACTGGGTGCCGGGACACTGGGTGCAGCGCGGGCCGAACTGGCGCTGGGTCGAAGGTCATTGGGCCTGAACGGCTTCGCGTAACCAGTGAGGCAATCGCCATGAAAACGCTTGTGATAATGCTGCTGGCCGCGTCGCTGGCCGGCTGCGTGGTGTACCCGGCGCGGCCGGTCTACTATCGTCCGGCAGTCGTCGTGTATTGAGAGTGGCGGTCCCGGCTGCCGTGCGTATCGATCCACCGTTGCACGCGCAACGAACATGAGAGTTGAAGCCGACGTGAATTGCATCGCATGTATGCCGGGAGCGCCGCGTCTTGAGTGAACGCGACCCCGACGCGGAGTTGCTCGAGCAGGTCGGCCGCCACGATGCGGCCGCCGTGCGCACGCTCGTCGCACGCAAGCTGCCGCGTCTGCTCGCGTTGGCCATGCGCATGCTGGGCGACCGCATGGAAGCGGAAGACGTCGCGCAGGAAGTGTTCGTGCGAATCTGGAAACACGCGACGCGTTGGCGCGAAGGCGAGGCGAAATTCGACACGTGGATTCATCGCGTGGCGCTGAACCTTTGCTATGACCGGCTGCGCGGCCGGCGCGAAGAAGTACGCGACGAACTGTCCGACGACATCGATCCCGCCGCGCTGCCTGACGTGCGGCTCGAAGCGCGGGCTCGCGACGAGCGCGTGCGCGAAGCACTCGCCGCACTGCCGGTGCGGCAACGCGAGGCGCTGGTGCTCTGCTATTACCAGGAGATGTCGAACATCGACGCCGCGGCGCTGATGGGCATCACCGTCGATGCGCTGGAAAGCCTGCTCGCTCGCGCACGCCGCAATTTGCGCGCTCAACTGGCCGGCAGCGGCCTTAGCAAGGACAAGTCATGACGCCCGAAAGATTTCATCAGATCGTCGAAGCCTATGGCGCCGATCCACAGCGTTGGCCGCCGCAGGAGCGAGCCGCGGCGCAGGCGTGGGCGGGTTTGCATCGTCAGCAGGCGCAAGCATGGCTAGCCGAAGCCGCCGGGCTCGATGCGTGGCTCGCGACGGATCGGCTCGCGTCGCCGGACGTCGCGTTGCAGCAGCGCATCGTTGCAAGCGCGCCCGCGCGGCCCGCGCGGCGGGCGACACCACAGCGGCGCGCGTGGTGGTGGTCGGGCGCTGCGGTCGGTGTCGGCCTGCTCGGTGGCGTGGCCGGCGCGTTGGCGGTGTCGTTTTTCGTGTTGACGGAAGCGGTGCCGCCTGTGCATGAATCCTCTTATCTCACGTCGAGTTTCGGTGGATCGTCCGCCGACTGGAGCGGCGAATGAACAGCCGGTCATGGAAAGTCGTGCTCGTAGTGTCGCTCGTCCTCAATGTGTTTTTGCTTGGCGCGATCGCGGGCGGCGCTTATCGATGGTATGCGGCGCGCGATGCCGCGGCGCCGCTCGCCGCGCAGCAGCGGGCGTTGCGTTTTGCCGCGCAGACGCTGTCGGCGGAGCGGCAGAAGGCGTTCGCCGAGAGCCTGAAGAATGGACGCCGCGACGGCCGGCAGCTTGCGCGCGAGGCGCGCGAAGCGCGTCGCGAGGTATTGCGGCTGCTCGCCGCGCCGCAACTGGATCGCGCGGCGCTCGACGCCGCGTTGGCTCGCACGCGTGAGGCCGACAGCGGCCTGCGTGCGAAAGTGGAAAGCAGTGTCGCGGATTTCGCCGCGACGTTGTCGCCGCAAGAGCGCGTCGAGTTCGCCGACAGCCTGCGCTTGCGCGGACAGTGGCGCGAGCCGCAAACAAGCGCGAAGGGCGCCGGTCCGGCGAGCGCTGCATCGCCGGCCGCGCCTTCGAGCGAATAAAAATGTTTGCGAGCGGCGACGGATTGCATGCGTGCGCAACGTTCAAGCACTATTCAATGCCTGAGAGGGCGGTATGACTGCCTCATCCAACCTGACCACTGCTGCCATCGCGCTGAACCGTTTCGGCCTCGGCGCGCGCCCCGACGACCCGCCGCCCACCGCCCCGAAGGCGTGGCTGCTCGCGCAATTCGAGCACTATGAGCCGAGGCCTGCCGCATGGGCCGATCAGCCCGATTCGATTGGCTTGTCGAGCGAACTGGAACAGCAGCGCATGCAGTTGCGTCAGCAACGGCAGCGCAAGCCTGGCGATGCGAACACGCCGCCACAAAGCAAAGTGCAAGGCGGCCAGCAAGCGGCGTCGGAAAGCTCGGTGAAGAAAGATCAGGAAGCCGAACGGAAAGCGATGCATGTCGAAATACGGGACACGTATCGCGCTTCGGTGAATGCGCGCGTGCTCAGCGCATTGACCACGCAGACGCCTTTCATCGAGCGGCTAGTTCATTTCTGGGCGAACCATTTCGCGGTATCGACGGAAAAACCCGCTGTGGCCGCGCTCGCCGGTTCGTTCGAAGCGGAGGCGATTCGCCCGCACGTATTGGGCCGTTTCGAGGACATGCTGGTGGCGGTGGAGCGTCATCCGGCGATGCAGGTGTTCCTCGACCAGACGCGTTCGGTCGGGCCCGACAGCACGGCGGCGCTGCGTGCGGCGGCGCGCAATCCCGAGCGCAAGCGTGGCCTCAATGAAAACCTTGCGCGCGAAATCATGGAGTTGCATACGCTCGGCGCGCGCAGCGGCTATAGCCAGGACGACGTTACTGAATTTGCTCGCGCGTTGACGGGTTGGAGCGTGGCGACCGATCCTGCCAACGCCGGCATGCAGGGCAAACCGCCCGCGCAGTCCATGCCGACTGCCGCCGCGCCCGGCACCTTCGTGTTTCGCGAAGCGCTGCATGAGCCCGGCGCGCGAACCGTCATGGGGCGCCGCTACGATCAGCGCGGCGAGGACCAGGCGCTCGCGATCCTGCATGACCTCGCGACTGCGCCTGCGACCGCGCAACACATCGGCGCCAAGCTGGCCCGTCATTTCATCGCCGATACTCCGCCCGCGGCTGCGAGCGGCAAGCTGGCGAGCGCGTTCATGACGAGCGGCGGCGATCTGCCGACGCTGTACCGCACATTGATCGACATGCACGAAGCCTGGTCGCCCGTCGCGGTGAAGTTCAAGACGCCGTGGGAATGGGCGATTTCGTCGATGCGCGGGCTCGGCTGGCAAGACCTCGGCAATCTGCAGGCCGCGCCTCTGTTGACGCAGCTTGGTCAACCCGTATGGCGTCCCGGTTCGCCCGCCGGTTACGACGACGTCGCCGCAAGCTGGGCCGCGCCCGATGCGCTCGTGCGCCGCGTCGAGGTCGCACAGCGCTTCGCGGCGCGCGTCGGCGACCGGCTCGACGCGCGCTCGCTCGGCCAGGTGCTGCTCGCCGGATCGCTGGGCGCGCCGAGCGCGGTGGCGATCGCGCGCGCCGAAAGCGCATCCACGGCAATTGCGCTTTTGCTGGTCTCACCGGACTTTCAACGGAGATGAACGCCATGTCCTCACGCCGTCAATTTCTGCGAGTCGCCGCTGCGGGCGTGGGCGCGATTCTCGTGTCGCCGCGCATCGCGTTTGCGAATGTGGTCAGCGAGCGCCGTTTCGTGTTCGTGATTCAGCGCGGCGCGGCCGATGGCCTGAACATCGTCGTGCCGTACGCGGAACCTGCCTATGCGAAGTTGCGCGGCGCGCTCGCAATCGATCCGTCGAGCGCTCACCGGCTCGACGGCAGCTTTGCGCTGCATCCCGCGCTCACGCAGATGGCCGCGATGTACGCGGACCGTCAGGCGCTGTTCGTGCACGCGGTGGCGTCGCCGTATCGCGATCGCTCGCATTTCGACGGACAGAACGTGCTCGAAACCGGCAGCGCGTCGCCGTATCAGGTGAAGGACGGCTGGCTGAACCGGCTCGCCGCGCTGCTGCCCGCCGCGCGCGAGACGGCAATCGCCTTTGCGCCCACCGTGCCAATGGCGCTGCGTGGCACGGCGGCCGTCACATCGTACGCGCCGTCCGCGTTGCCGCCAGCGCCCGACGATCTGCTGATGCGCGTCTCGCAACTCTACGACGACGACGCGCAGTTGCGCCCCTTGTGGGAATCCGCGATGACGGCACGCGGTCTCGCTGGCGACGCCGGCGCGCGCCAGGACCCCGCGAGCCTCGGCAAACTGGCGGCCGGATTTCTCGCACGCGACGACGGTCCGCGCATCGCGATGATCGAGACCGGCGGCTGGGACACGCATAGCGCGCAGAACGCGCGTCTTGCCAATCAGTTGAAGGCACTGGACACGATGCTCGCGGCATTGCGCGACGGCATGGGTCCTGCGTGGAGCAAAACCACCGTGCTGGTGGCGACCGAGTTCGGCAGGACTGCGGCCGCGAACGGCACCGAAGGCACCGATCACGGCACGGGCTCGGTGGCGATGGTGCTGGGCGGCGCGGTGGCGGGCGGCCGTGTCGTCGCGGACTGGCCCGGCCTCGCGCCTCGCGACCTCTATGAGGCTCGCGACCTCAAGCCGACCGCATCGCTCGATGCGCTGATCGCCGGTGCCGCGAGCGAAGCACTCGGTCTCGATCCGAAGCACACGGCGCGCGCGCTGTTCGGCCGCGCGGCTGCGGTGAAGCCGTTCAGCGGTATCGTTCGCGCGTAGTCGATACGCTCCGGCTGCGTGCCGGCCGGAGCGCCTCCCTCTCTCCTTCCTCCTCACATCTGCGGCAAGCAGATCGTTCCCACGCAGCGGGCGCTCACGCGAGATTCAAATTTTTTTCGCGTGAGCCCTACGCAAGCGGCCGTTTCCTGCCGACATCCAGGCATGGGTTGCAGTGAGCAGCCGGCGGGAAAATTGACCGCGCCCCATTATTCGTGACGATCGCCTCGTCGGTGCCCAACGCCGATTGATCAGGATGGCGAACGAATAAAGGCAGCGCTGCTTTCCCCATCCGCAACCACCTCTGATTTCACCGATTTTTGTCCGGGCCTCCCCGGCGTTGGATTGTCTTGCCATGGTTAAACGACGTGAGTTTCTCGGCTTGCTGACGGCTGTCAGCGGCAGTTATGTGCTGAGCGCATGCGGCGGCGGCGGTGGCGGCGGCGACGGCAAGGGGACGAGCGCGGGCGTGACGACCAGCGCGACGTCCAGTTCAACGAGCGCGGCGTCGGGAACCACAAGCACTACAGGCACCACAGGGACCACAGGCACGACCTCGGCGACCGACAGCACCGGGGCCACGCAGAGCAACGCAACGTCGAGCGGATCGAAGGGCAACAACGGAGCGTCGAATACGTCAAATACGTCGAATAACGACGCATCCGGGTCCGCGCTCGCGTCGGCGGATGGCACGGCGATTCCGCCCGCGGCATCGGTCATCGACAATCAGGCGGCAGTGTGGACCGTCGTCGGCGGATCGGTCTATCGCAACGGCGCGAAGGCCGGCAACACGTTCAACGTGTCCTTGCTGCTGTGGTCCGGCGGCGTGATCTATCACCAGGGCACGGGCGGGCAGTTCTACGGCTGGAGCGGCTCGGCGTGGTACGCGTGCGCCGATCCGCGCCTCGGCGGCACGTCGCTCGACGGCACGACGATTCCTGGCGCGTCGCGCATCATCGATAGGGTAGGCGCAATCTGGACCGTCGCGAACGGCGTCGTTCTGCGCAACAACGCCGCGGTCGGCGTGAGCTCCAACGTGTCGCTGCTGCTGTGGTACGGCGGCAAGCTGTGGTGCCGCGCAGCGGGCGCGCAGTTCTACGTGTGCAACGATATCGACCAATGGCTGCCGTGCGCCGATCCGCGTATTCCGGTGGCGGCCGCTAGCGGCATGTTCCATGGCATCAACGGACACTACGACTATCGCTACACGCCCGCGCAGGTCGTGTCGATCATGCAGAACATGGGCTGCTCGACATATCGCGTCGGCGTCACCGACGACCCCACCGAACTCACAGCCGTCGTCAGACTCGCGCAGGCTTTCCAGGCGGCGGGGCTCACGCTGTTCGTGGTGATCCAGATCGGCATGCGCGACGCCAACGGCGCGCTGCTCGCGAGCGAATCGGCGGCTTACGCGCGGGGGCATTCGTGCGGCGTGACAGTCGCCGGCGCGCTCGCGCCATACGGCGTGGTCATGTACGAGTGCGGCAACGAATTGACTCGCGATCCCGCGATCATTCTCGACTCCACCAATGCCGGGACGAAGGCCGTCGACTTCAGCAACGCGAACTGGCCGATCATGCGCGGCCTGATGCGCGGCATGATGGATGGCGTGAAGTCCGCGCAGCCGGCGGCGAAATGCGGGATCAACTTCTGCGTCGCGGACGTCGGCGCCGCCGACGCATTGTGGGACGGCACGCAACCGGACGGCACGAGCGGCTACCCGACCGTGCGCTGGGACATGACGACGTGGCACAACTACGAGATCTACGGCGACATCTTCGAAATCGGTTCGGACGGTTCGGGTCCCGGCTTCGATCTGCCGACTTACTGCAAAGCGCGCTACGGCAAGCCGTTTTTGCTAACGGAGTGGAATACCGGACCCGAAAAGACGGTGGCCTATCGCGCGGATTACATCAGCGCACGCTACGCGAGCTACTATCAGGCGAGAAAGACAAAGAACATTCAGTCGACGATGTACTACGAGCTCGATAGCGGCAACACCACGTATGGCGTGATGATCGACGGCGTGGTGGTCAATCAGACGTATAGCGCGTTCGTGAGCGCCGTCGCGAGTCATCCGGACAATTGAGCGCGACGCCGAACGATGCCAACGCGCCGCAATTGCATGGCGGCGCATTCCCCTTTTTCTATCGACGGCCCCGCGCCCACTAGACACACCGCTTGACCCTGACGTAGCGTGAGGCCTTAGTCTCTAACGCGTGTAACGGAGGGAGGTCGAATGTTGTTGAAGGTGGGAGAACTGGCGAGGCGCAGCGGACTGACCGTGCGCACGTTTCATCACTATGATGCGATTGGCCTGCTCAAACCTTCAGCGCGTGCCGGCAACGGCTATCGTCTGTACGACCGCAACGACATCGCGCGGCTGCATCGTATTCAGGCATTGCGCCGTTTCGGCCTGAGTCTTGCCGACATCTGCGGCTATATGCGCGCGCCGGATGCACCGCTTGCGACAATCGTCGCGCGGCAGATCGCGATGCTCGATCAGCAGATTGCAGAAGCGGCGCGGCTGCGCGAACGGCTGCAAGCGCTGCAGGATACGCTGCATGCGGGCAACGAACCCGACCTCTCCGACTGGCTTTCCACGTTGGAGTTGATGACCATGTACGACAAATACTTTACCGAAGACGAACTGGCGCGCCTGCCGATGTATCGCAAGACACAGGCGCCGGACCCGGAGTGGGCCGATCTGGTTGCCGAAGTCCGCGCGCAGATGGACGCGGGCGTGCCGCCTGAAGAAGAGACGCCGCGCGCGCTGTCGGTTCGCTGGATGACGCTGCTGGTGCGCGATACCGGCGGCGACCCGCGGCTTCTCGCGAAACTCAATGTGATGCACGACAACGAGCCTTCGATGCAGGCGACGCTCGGCATCTCGACACCTTTGCGCGATTACGTGCTGCGCGCGTTTTCCGAAACGAAGATGCGAATCTACGAGCGCTACCTGACGCCAGAGGAGACGCGTTTCATGCGCACGCATTACGGCACTCGCGCGATGGAGTGGCCGCAATTGATGGCGGACGTCCGCGATGCAATCGACGCCGGCATCGCACCCGATTCGCAGCAGGGCCGCGATCTGGCCTTGCGTTGGCTCGAGTTGTTCCGCAGCTACGCAGGCGACGATCCCGCTACGCACATGAAATTCCGTCACGCGCTGCAGAACGATCCTGAACTGATGGTCGGCACGTGGGCGAGCGAACCGCTGCTTACGTTTGTGCGCGCAGCGGTGTCCGCGGTCACATCGGCACGATGAGGCGTGCGGCCTGACCGATCGGCATCACGCTTCACACTCAGTCGATGTAGCGCAGCCCCAGTTGCCGCAACGGCTCGCGCATCTGATACATGTCGAGGCCCAGCACGCCGGAGGCGAGCTTCGCGCGCTTTTGCGCTTCGTTTGCTTCGCGCGCGCTGGCCTTGTCGAGCGTCTCTTGCGCTTGCGCCGACGGCACCACGGCCACGCCGTCGTGATCGGCGACGATCACATCGCCCGGCGTCACCAGTGCGCCCGCGCAGACCACCGGAATATTCACCGAGCCGAGCGTGGCCTTGATCGTGCCCTTCGCCGAGATCGCCTTGCTCCACACAGGGAAGCCCATGTCGGTGAGCACGGTCACGTCGCGCACGCCTGCATCGATGATGAGCGCCCGCGCGCCGCGCGCCTGGAAACTCGTGGCGAGCAGGTCGCCGAAATAGCCGTCGGTGCAGTCGGCGGTGACGGCGGCCACGACCACATCGCCCGGTTGAATCTGTTCGGCTGCGACGTGCAGCATCCAGTTGTCGCCGGGATGCAGCAGCACCGTGACGGCGGTGCCCGATGCGTGCGCGCCGGTGTAGATCGGCCGCATGTACGGCTTCATCAGGCCGACGCGTCCCATGGCTTCGTGAACGGTTGCGCTGCCGAGCGCGCCGAGTCCTTCCGCGACGCGGCTATCCGCGCGCGCGATGTTGCGATAAACCACGCCGAGTTCAAACATGTTCAACGTCCTTGTGCTTTGAGTGCGGCATCGAGGCGCGGATAGACGCGCCGCGCGTTGCCTTCATAGATCTTGTCGCGCTGTTGCGGATTCATCTCCGCCGCTTCGACATAGCGCTTCGTATCGTCGAAATAGTGGCCGGTTTGCGGATCGATGCCGCGCACCGCGCCGATCATTTCGCTGGCAAAGAGAATGTTGTCCACGGGAATCACTTTCGTCAGCAGGTCGATGCCCGGCTGGTGATAGACGCAGGTGTCGAAGAAAATGTTCTTCAACAAATGCTCTTCGAGCAGCGGCTTTTTCATTTCCTGTGCAAGGCCGCGGAAACGTCCCCAGTGATAGGGCACTGCGCCGCCGCCGTGAGGAATCACGAACCTGAGCGTGGGGAAGTCGCGGAACAGATCGGACGTGAGGCATTGCATGAACGCGGTGGTGTCCGCGTTCAGGTAATGCGCGCCGGTGGTGTGAAAGCACGCGTTGCAACTCGTGCTGACATGGACCATCGCGGGAATGTCGTACTCGACCATCTTCTCGTAGATCGGATACCAGTAGCGATCGGAGAGCGGCGGGCTCGTCCAGTGTCCGCCCGATGGATCGGGGTTCAGATTGATCGCGACATTGCCGTACTGCTCAACGCACTTCACGAGTTCGGGAATGCAGGTGGCGACGTCCACGCCGGGGCTTTGCGGCAGCATCGCAGCCGGAACGAAGTTCGCGGGAAATAACTGGCTTACGCGATAGCACAGTTCGTTGCAGATCGCGGCCCATGTGCTCGACACGTTGAAGTCGCCGATGTGATGCGCCATGAAGCTCGCGCGCGGGCTGAATACTGTGAGGTCGAGGCCGCGTTCGCGCATCAGACGCAACTGATTGGTTTCGATTGACTCGCGCAGTTCGTCGTCGCTGATTTGCAGTTCGGACGGGCTGGGCGCGTCAGTGGGATTGCCGAGCGCGGCGATCTGGCGATTGCGCCATGTTTCCAGCGCTTTGGGCGCGGTCGTGTAGTGACCGTGAATGTCGATGATCATGCAAGTAGTCCGAATTAAAATGCGGTGTGATGTGGCGTCAGCGCGACGCGGTTTCTGTAGCCGACGCCGCCGCGAGCAAAGGCTCCGCGTCGCCGCCCAACGCCTTCGTCACGCGCGCGGCGAATTCCAGCAGGCGCGGGCGATAGCGCTCCATCTCCTCCATGCCCATGCGCGCGGAGGGTCCGACGATGCCGAGCGCGCCGACGAGTTCCTGGCCGACGCGGAACACGGGTGCCGATATGCCCGAGGTTTCGCGGTCGCGTTCGCCCATCGACAGATACACGTAGCGCGAGCGCACGGTCTCGTACGGCTCGCCGGGTTCGCCGGCGAACGCGAGCAGCACGCGGCCGCCCGCGCCGCGTTCGAGCGGCTGTGTGTCGCCTTGCTGCACTTCGGCGCGGATCGAGTGGCGCGACGTGATGCGATAGAGGCACACGCGGTGATCGCGCTCGCGCACATGAAACGAAACGGCCTCGCCGGTTTCCTCGCTCAATTCCTTCATCGCGGGCAGCAGGATGTCGCGCAGATCGAAGCCGGCTTCATAGACCGCGCTCAGATGCATCGCGGCCGAGCCGATCCAGTAGCGCCCGTCGTCGCGGCGAATCAGAAGCTGGTGATGACACAGCGCCTGCGCGAGTCGCGACAGCGTGCTCTTGTACAGCCCCGTGCGTTCGGAAAGCTGCGTCAGCGTGAGCGGTTCGTCATTGCGGCGAAACGCAAAAAGGATCGACGCCGCGCGGTCCAGCACGTCGATGCCGCTCGAGGTGACGCCTTGCGGCGTGCGCGCCGTCTCGCTACTGCGGGCCATGATTCGCTCCGGTGTTTGTTCTATTGGATAGAACCAATAATCGTTGGATGGAACAATGCTAGTCCGATCGCCTCGTGCCGTCAATCGCGGACGCAGGAGCCTCGTCGGTAATATCCCTGAGCGACAGCGCCGGATGGTATCGCTACCATCGCGTCTATCACGACAGCGCCGTCCCGCGATAAAGCCTTGTGACGGGATGGTAGCGATACCATGGAGACATCAGTGGCGAACCGCAAAACATCCGAGCAGTTGCGCAGTTATCGCTGGTATGGCGTGAACGACCTTCGCTCGTTCGGTCATCGGTCGCGCACGGCGCAAATGGGCTATCACGCGTCCGATTACATGGGCAAGCCGGTGATCGCCGTCGTCAATACGTGGAGCGAGATCAACTCGTGCCA
>Ga0268255_10001685_pt1 | contig 12570 bp, 7 predicted proteins | sample AgamicOrMarz_FD_200256 | JGI IMG/M metagenome (GOLD analysis project Ga0268255, IMG submission 200256) | Agave microbial communities from Guanajuato, Mexico - Or.Ma.rz (v2) (version 3) | ecosystem: Host-associated > Plants > Phyllosphere > Phylloplane/Leaf | place: Guanajuato, Mexico | collected...
GGATTACACTCGAAGGTACTTCGGTTGCAGCGGAAGAAGCAAAACGTGCAGTGAGCGCAGGTGCTTCAGCAGGTTTAATTTACCCTTCACATGGCTGGTTGCGTTTTGGCTATCAAAAAGGCGCACCACAAGACCGCTATAAAGCAATTTATGAAGAAAGTGGTTTGCCATCTATTTTATTCCAATATCCAGATGCGACTAAAGCCACTTACGACCTAGAAACTCTACTCGATATTTCTGCACAGCCAGGCGTATTTGCCATGAAAAATGGTGTGCGTAATATGCGCCGCTGGGATGTTGAAATTCCAATTATTCGCCGTGAACGTCCAGACTTACAGGTGTTGACTTGCCACGATGAATATTTGCTTCACACCATGTTTGATGTAGATGGCGCTTTGGTTGGCTACGGTAACATTGCCCCTGAACTGTTAATTGAAATGATTAAAGCAGGTAAAGCCAAAGATTATGCTAAAGCGCGTGCCATTCACGACCAATTATTACCAGTGACTCGCAATGTTTATCACCGTGGTTCACACATGGAAGGTACTGTCGCGCTTAAACATGCATTGGTTGCTCGTGGAATTTTGGACCATGCCACTGTGCGTTCGCCATTGCTTCCTCTGGCAGATGGTGCTGAGCAAGAGATTCATGATGCAATGCGTCAAGCTGGAATTGGCAAGGTCGATTTAACCCAAGCCGTTGCTTAAATTCTATTCGGGCTAGCATGTACGCTAGCCTTTTTTTCCTGTACGCTGCCTGAGGCCAAACATCGGGCATGTCTCTTAAAAATAATAATAAAAAGCATGCAAACTGTGGTGAACAGGTAGTGCGAAATAGAACAACAAAACTACGAGGAATGTAGTAATAAGGAGATAGAAGATGACAAATCTAGCGGATGTAGAACAAATTAGTCATCATCAAAAAAATGCGGAAATTATTGCAAGACTTGAACGACTACCCGTCACTGGTCGAATGCAATTTATGCGAATTACCATTGGTATAGCGACCTTTTTTGACGCCTATACTGTTCTTGCGATTGCCTTTGCTCTACCCCAACTCATTACCGAATGGCACCTGACGCCTGCCTATGTCGGTGCGATCATTGCCGCGGGCTATGTCGGGCAACTGGTTGGTGCGATCTTTTTTGGTTCACTTGCCGAAAAAGTCGGTCGTTTAAAAGTACTGTCTTTTACCATTTTACTGTTTGTGGCAATGGACATTTCTTGTCTGTTTGCATGGAGCGGAATGTCGCTGTTAATTTTCCGTTTCTTGCAAGGTGTTGGAACTGGCGGTGAAGTGCCTGTTGCGAGTGCCTATATTAACGAGTTTATTGGTGCAGAAAAGCGCGGTAAGTTTTTCTTGCTCTATGAAGTTTTATTCCCACTCGGCCTGATGTTTGCAGGCATGGCAGCGTTTTTCCTGATGCCAATTTACGGCTGGAAAGTCATGTTTATTGTGGGCCTAGTTCCATCATTACTGGTCATTCCTTTACGGTTTTTCTTACCTGAGTCACCACGTTGGCTTGCTTCAAAAGGTCGTTTTAAAGAAGCAGATAAAGTCGTCAAAAGCTTTGAAGACGGTGCCATCAAAAGTGGTAAAACTTTGCCTGAACCTGTGGTTAAAGAAATTAATCCACAAGGCATGGCAAAAACCGACTGGCGTGAGCTGTTCCGTGGCATTTACCGCAAACGTACCTTTACCCTGTGGGGCATGTGGTTTTGCGTGTATATGGTGAACAACGCCATGGTGACTTGGCTGCCATCGCTCTACAAACAGCACTTTGGCCTGTCGCTTCAAACCAGTTTAGGTTATGGCTGGATTACCTCGGGCGTGGGTGTGATTGCTTCTATTATCTGTGCGTTAATGATTGATAAAGTCGGCCGCCGTCCTTGGTACAGTGCAGCGTTTTTCTTGGCCATTATTCCACTCATGAGCCTCTCGGTTTTAGGCGCAAAATCGGCGATGGAAGTTGTAATTTTCGCAACGATTAGCTATGCCATTTTGCAAACCATTTCATTCTCTTTATACCTTTACGCTGCTGAACTTTACCCTACTCGCCTACGTGCGATGGGCATCGGGTTTAGTACCGCTTGGTTACGTGCCGGCTCTGCAATTGGACCTGTTATGGTCGGTCTGGTCGTTGGTGGCTACGGCATTCAATATGTGTTTAGTGTGCTGGCGGTTGTGGCGCTCATTGGTGGCTTAGTGACATTCTTCTTTGCCATTGAAACCAAAGGCCAAGTGCTCGAAAAACTCTCTCCTTAATTCATCTATTTCATAAAAAGCTTGCCTAACCTAGCGTTAGGCAAAGGGCTTATTCATGCTTAAAAAAGGAATTTAAAATGAATAAATATTTGCTATGGGGCTGTATTGGTTTAGGCAGCGTGAGCAACGCTTATGCAGAGCTTCCTCAAGAATTTGGCAAGTTAGAATTAAAACTCAACACCCGTTACTGGAACGATGAAGGCACTGCCCACCCCATGCTTGCCAATCCTTCGCCTTCGTCGAGTGAATATGAACAAAGCGCGTTAGGGCTTGAGTTAAATTATCAGTCACCTTACATGTGGGACTGGCTTGGGGTAGATGGCTCACTCTATGCGGTCACCAAGTTATTTGACTCTGGCAAACCGAGCGCTCAGCTTTTAGAGGTTGAAAATAACGGCAAGCTCGATCAAAACTTTGCGACTTTAGGGCAGCTCTACATCAAAGCAAAACTGGGTGATCAAAGCGAAATTAAATTAGGCCGCCAGTTACAAGATTCGCTCTTGCTTAAAAGCACCAACAACCGCGCTGTACCCGACACTTTTTCGGGCGCGAGTGGTCAGTTTCAATTGAATGATCAGCTACAGACTTACATTGCTTACTATGACCGCTGGAAACCGCGCAGCATGGATAGTTTTGAAAAACTGGTGACTGAAAATGATGAACGCATTGATTATGTGGGTTTGCTCGGCGCCAAATATCAGTACAAAAACTGGAGCGTGAATGCCGAATATTTAAATAGCAAAGATTATTTAAAAAAGTACGGGGCGATTGCTCAATATAAATTGCCCTTTCATGGCTTTGTGTGGACATTCAACACAGGTGCTTTTTTCTCACGTGATGATGGCAAGCTGTTTAAATGCGGTGCCGAAACCGAGCTGGACTGTGTCAAAGGCCAAGACATTAACAACCGTGGCAATGGTTATTTTGTCGATGTAAATGTGGCCAAAAACAATCTCGAAGGTGGCATTGCCGTTTCAAAGTTTGATGGTTTTTGGATTGAAGATAACTTTGCCGTGCACTCCGCCCGCAACTCGGTTTTGACGCAAGACCACGGCACCAACCCATTTCCGACCTCTGCGACCATTGGCCCTGACTTTACCAATAATGATGAAACTGCCGTTGCCCTTCGCCTAAAATATAACTGGAAAGACTACGTGAAAGGTTTAAAAACCGAAGCGAAGTATATTTATGGTTTTGGCGCTCACCAAAGTAACATCAGCAGTGATATTGAAGGTAAAGAGCGTTACTTTGACTTTACGGTGAGTTATGCCTTGCCGTGGGTAAAAAACTTAGATGTGCGTTATTCATTTTTGCATTATGAATCAAAGTTTGAAAATGCAAACCTCAGTGAAAAAATAAATGGCATGACCCGTAAAGATTGGGACCAGCACCGTGTATTTATTAATTACCGTTATACGTTTTAAGTTCAAGCTAAGCTCCATGCTTAGCTTTAAAAACCACCTTTCAGCTTATGGAATTAAGCTATAAACACTTTTTTTGCATTCAAAAAATGATTTATAGGCAAATTCCTTACTCGCTTCAAATGTTCCTAATGATTTTTCATAGGTAGACTTATCGTAGGCTTTATTTATTAAATACATTTCATACTTTGTGTACTCAGGAGATCTATAAGCAGTCTGCTGATTTGACTGTAGCTGCATTGTTTTACTTACACCAGCTCGGCGCGCTTTCATAATATTTTCAGCCATCTCAAAGACAGCTTTACACAATAAATCTTTTTTTTCGATCTCACGTTTCTTTATCTCCATTTGAAATAGATCTTCTTTAGTTGGTGCTACATTATTTGGTTCAAGATCACTAAAGGATTTATTAGAACTCCAGTTAACCCGACTAAAATCTTTATCATTCTGATTACTTAATCTATAGGTGTCATTAATTGAAGTTAAATTTTCAGCATGTAATGTAGTACAAAACCCAACAACCCCACATAAAAATAATTTTTTCATATCATCAAGACCTTTAATTTCGAAATAGAATACTCATTTTCATAAAAATAACAAATGATAAAAATTATATTTATTAAGACATGCATTTTTATTTAATAGATACATTTTAAATTTCATATAATGGTTTAGTTTAACTTTATTATCTTTATTAATTTACCCCTTTACACAGATAAACTTTTGAGTTTAATTAAAATATAAATTTATATTTTAATTTTTTATAATATTTTATTTAAATTGAATTGACCGATTAAAAACTTATGATTATTATGGTCTCGCTGGCACACATTGTCAGTCGGTTTTGACAGACCGTTTTACATACAGCACATCAGATTTATCCTTCTGAGGGAGAAATTTGTGTGAAAACCACCGTCCCCCTCATGTTGCGGTAGGGCGGAAGGGGGACACCTTTGGGTGTGCTGGTTCTGTATGTCCGGTCTGTCAACCCCCTTTCGTTCTACCACCATAAATTAATTCGCAGTGATTGTTGGTGGTAGGACTCCATAAACTTTAAGGAGTTGGCCATGACATTTTTTATATTCATCCCCTATCCTCTCTCGTGATTTTATTTATTTAAAATTTAGGCTTTCTCTCACCTAAAACATTTTAAATTTATAAATATTTTTTAATTTAAAAACTTAATCATTTTATTTTCCTGTTTTACAGGTGGATTAATTACATCCTAAAAAATGATTTTAAGACTTTTAATATAAGCGGCTTATTTTTTATTAATAACTTTGTGAAAATTATCACGAGAATAATATGAAACTTTATAAACCTATTTTGGCTTTAAGCCTTTTAATAGGCGATTACGGTGTTTCTGGTTGCGACATTCACACTCAGCAGGATTTTGAAGAAATTTGCCTGTCTGGTGGGCATACCCAAGCCAGTTGCGACTGTATTTACCAACGGCTTGAACAAGTGTATTCGCATAAGCTCATGCAACGTCTAGAACATGTCAGTTTGCAAAGTCTTGCTCTCCCACAGGACTTTGCCCCTACTTTTTTTAGTGTGATGCGGCGGTGCGATAAAGAAGACATGGGCTAAGCGTTTGGCTTAGCTCCCTTATCTCTGTGTCGCAATGGTGGATAACTTTAAATCAGCGCAAATAATTAAAGTTCTGTTGTGGCACGGGGGCCTTGGGGGGAATAGTTATTAACTTACCCATTTGTCATCATTCATAGCCAAAGTTTTTACCAACTCAAATACAGAAGAAACCTTTTCTTTAAATTGAATCGGGTCATAACTTATTGGTAAGTCCTTATCTAAAACCTTTTCAATTTCATCTTTGACCACTGCTTGAGTCTGAATGTCTTTCCACCAATCTTGAACCAAAATTTTAGGTGTACTGTTTAACAGAGCAGTGATTAAGTCTTTAGCTGCCAATTTAACTTGTTGTTGCTCACTTTTAGTTAACTTATCCTTTAAGAGAAGATCATAGATTTCCAATTCATCTTCAGTCAGCCCTTCTTTGATATGACGTTGATCTTCCTCTTTAAGATCTTTTGTAAATTTCCGAAGCTCATCAAATAACTGTTCAGTTGCCGTAGCGCCAGAGTTATAACGATCTATCATCTGCTGATAACGTTCAGCAAAGTTAATACGACCACCATTTCGCTTGAGCATTTGAATGATTTTTTTTTCAAGAAAAGCACGCATATCTGCAATTGCAATATTTTTATGCTTCATTTCTTTAAATTGTTCTTTAAGCTTGTCAAAATCTACTGTACTTAAATCCCATTTTTGACCATGAATTAAACTATAATTTTCTTTAAAATCTTTAACAGTTTTCACTGTATCTTGATTAACGACTACACTTCTATCCAATAAGCCCGCAACTGAAACTCCTGATTTTTCTAAATCTTGAGGCTCAATCATTGCTTCAATGAAGCCATGTAAAAATTGGATAACCGAAACAATGAGTCTAGGTTGCACCAAAATATTTGGTTTACATGCTTGATATAAAGCAGCGACCGTATTGAAATGAACATTGAATGTTTTTCGGTATTCATCTTTTTCTAATAGTTGATCGGCATATTGCTCAAACAAAGCATTCTCTTTAAACGTGCCACCACTCTCATCACGAGTTTCCAATATTTTATTCAAATCGATATTTTTAGATTCACAATATTCTAGAGTCTTTATAATTGCTTCATCTAGCATTTGAAAAAGTATAGCTTTCTCTTGCACGGGTGCATCAGTTTCGCCATCTTCTCCCGTACCTTGACCGTAATCTTTCAAAGCGTTTTTTAGATTTCTAAATACATTATAGTAATCAATCACTTCACCATTTCTTTTCTCTACCAGTTCACCCTGTGTATTCTTGATACGATAAGAAGTCACACGGTTTGCACGAGCAATCGTTTGCATCAACGTATGACCTTTCATAGGTTTATCTAAATACAGCGTTGAAACAGTTGGTGCATCAAAGCCTGTGAGCCACATTGCACACACGAAGACAAGTTGTAATGGATGTTCAGGATCTTTAAAGTTGTCCTCAATATCAGCTCCATTTGCATCAAGTTTATTTAAACGATCAATATGTGGTTGGATGTCCAGACCTTGTTTATCAAAACGCTCTTTTTCCGAACTTGGATCACTAATAACTACCGCCATTTGTACAGCACTCATATACTTTTGACGCTGTTTTAAACGATGTTTTTCAATATCATTTCTAGAATTATGAATTCGAGTCTGTAAATTTTTTTGCTCTTCTTTCCAAAGTTTTGAAACCTTGTCATACATTCGTACTGCTGTGAATTGATCCACAGCAACCATCATTCCTTTACCTAAATAACCACGACGTGGGAAATGGTAAACAATATCTTCAGCAATACGATCCAACCGATCATCTCGCTTAATGACTTCCAATTCAGTTGAAAACTTACGCTCAAGCTTTTCTTTCTGAGCTTCATTGAGCTCTTCATCTTCTAAAATTTCAGCGAGTTCTTCATTAAGATCATCATTTTGTAATAATACCTCTGGCACTCGCTTTTCATAGAAAAGTGGCAATGTTGCTTTATCTTCTATTGCTTGCTGAAATGTATATTCAGAAACATATTCACCAAACCACTGTTTGGTTTTTTTCTGCTTCAGAATAGGTGTTCCTGTAAATGCAAGAAAATGTGCGCCATCTAAGCCTTTTCGCATATTCTCAGCCAGTGATTCATACTGGGTACGGTGTGCCTCATCGACAATCACAATCACTTCACGCTTGGTAGGGTCAAACAATTGAGGATATTCCTGCCCTTTTTGGTATCTAAATTTTTGAATCAAGGTAAAGACGATCTTAGTATTTTGGCTTAATAATGTACGAAGATGGGTACTATTTTTAGGCTTTGCTGCCTCAGCCTCTGTAACGGCTTGCGTATGGATAAAGTTCTTATAAATCTGATCATCTAAGTCTTCACGATCAGTAATCACCACAAAACTAAAATTACCTGTGACTTTACGATAAATCTTCCTGACATAGAAAATCATAGAGAAGCTTTTACCAGAACCTTGTGTATGCCAAAACACACCAAGACGACCTTTCAATTCTTCACGCTTTAAGAAGTTTTGGAAAGCATGATTTACCCCTAGAAACTGATGGTTTTGAGCGATAATTTTATATTTTTCCTTTTGGAATAAGATAAAGTTTTCGACATAGTCTAAAAGACGTTCTGGACGGCATAAACCACGTAGTAAGTATTCGATACTTGTACCTTGCTCTTCAATTTCTTGTTTATTTACTTTTTCTTTTTCTTGTTCCACACGTAACCAGTTAAAGAAATGCTCCCATTCAGCAGTAAAACTCCCTAGTTTTGTATCTGTCGCATTTGAAAGCACACAAAAAGCATTGGTTAAGAAAAGCTGAGGAATATCATTTTTATAGTTTTTTAAATTATCGTCAAAAGCATTCTTAAGCTTTACGTTGGAGTTTTTCAGCTCAATAAATACCAATGGTAAACCGTTTACATAGAGAATGAGATCAGGGCGGCGATAAGCGCAATATGGCGTACGTCCTGTAGATTGAATCCATAATTGAGAAACTACCAAAAATTCATTATTTTCAGGGTTTTCAAAATCAATCAGTTTTAAAGATTCATTTTCATGCTTCTCACCGTTTTTATCTTCATAGGTGATAGAAGCACCATCACGAATAGCAGTATAGAGTTCCATATTGGCTTTAATAGCAGACATAGAACCACGACGATCCATCAGTTTAGAAACAGCAGTTTCTATCACTTCTAAAGGGACTTGGGGATTGAATTGCACGCATTTAGCAATGAGACGATCTTTCAAGATAACGTCTTTTTTGTCTTTACGACCTGAACGATCATTTAAGTTACTTGAATCTGTGGTATAGCAATTTAGGTGCTTATAGCCAAATTCTGTACTCAAAAGTGCAATAGTTGCTTGTTCAATATCATCTTCACTAATAAAGTTACGTGTTACTTTTGCCATAATTTATCCCCCTATATCTCTCTAATTCTTTTATGATTTATTGCTCTTGCATTGATATTGGAAATTGAATGTCTAAATCCTCAACTGATAATTTTCCTGAAATTAATCGAGGTAATAGGTTATTCCTCATTATTTCCAATTTTTCATTACTTTCCTCTAAAATATTTAGATAAGTGAATATTGGACTTACTATAGCTTCAAAATTCTCAATCAATTCTTTGTGGGGAAGTAATATTTTTTGTTTACTAATTTGATTTGGACTTAAATGCAAAACATTAGCACCATTAGCAAACTCCTTAATATGCTCTGAAAACCCAGAATATTTAAAATAACAATAAGTAAAAGTAGAAGAATATATTTTAGGTACCAATTTGACACAATCTAAAGAAATAATTGCAAAATCGGCATTTAATTTTGGTACTCTAGCGACGCGTCCAACCACAGCTCTGTCTTGAGTCATATCCGTAACTGCCATTACGATATCATCTGGATAAGTCTTTTGATTATCTGCATACCTACCACTATAAAATTTCAGACCATTACGGCGATAACCACCACCACGGTTGAAGTTTTTAAGATTGATAAAAGGCAGACTCTCATCGATAAACACATCATGAATTTCAAGACTTGTATAAGACTTGCCTTTAACAACATCAATAAACTCACCAGAATTAATAATTTTCCAATCTTTAGGAATCCCTTTTTCAAACTCATTTTTTTCATAATTTGGAAAACGAAAACGCACAAACCATTCTTTATATAGCTCTTCAGCTATACTTTCTAAAATTTGAATACGTTTTTTATTGTTTTCGATGAGGTCATCGTATGCAGAAAGGATAGCGCCAATCTTTTCCTGATTTTTTAAGCTAGGTACAAATAAAGGAATTTTCTTCAAATCTCGAATAGGAATTTGAGGTTGGGCAGAGCCTGAAGCGAAATTTTGAATATACGAATACAGTGTAGTGCTAGAAAAATAATAAAATAAAAATTTCGAGTTAATTTCGTTCTCATTAGCTCTTAAAATTAGCATTTGTGCGTTAATAAGACCTAAATCATTAGTATTTACATATGCAACGTTACCAACACCATTACCTCGTGTTGTTAATAATAAATCACCACACTTTATTCGGCCTTTTTTTATTTCTGAAAATTTTTCCTCACTAATATAATTTGCTGCCGCTTTATTAATTGATCCAGAGTTAATCGACTCAGCATTAAGAAACATTATACCCTCTTCAACAAACTCATCTCTCTTGGGATAACGACTCGATCTATCACCATCAATAAATTGGATTTTTGTTTTTCCTAGCTCTACTTCATTAAAATTAGTCATTAAAAATCCCCCATTAACTCAAGTAAATTTTTATTGATTAGTTCTGATAGCTCCATAGCACTTTTATTCAAAACCTTCAGCTTATTATTTTGAGTAATCAATTCTTCTTTAAACTCTTCCTCAGTCTTGCCATCTTCCTCAATGACTACACCGACATAACGCCCAGCATTTAAAGAGTAATCTTGCTCTTTTACTTCATCAGGTGTTGCCAATTTACAAAGACCTGTTACATCTTCATATTCAGCATTTGGAAAACGCTCTTGTAACCATGAAATATGATTAAAGAAATACTCTGCTTCACTACGGTCAGCTTTAATGTCTGCAAGTAATGCCTTAATTTCCTTAATATCTGCGGTTAAAGCATTCAGCTCTTTTAACTTAGTTTCTTTTACTTTAAGTACATCTTTTTTATCATTTGCCTTAGCTTCAGCAACTTCAGAACGGTTCAGTTTGACTAACTCATTATGTGCTTTTTCTTTTTCACGAATGGCTTTATCCAAAACTTTTGCTTCATCCGCAATTGCTTTAAAGAATGGTGTAAAGCTTGCTCTTAACGTCTTTTGCTTCCCATTCAAATCAGCAACTAAATCTTTAGTCACTACCTGAGGGAAAGCTGTTACATAAGCATCAAAGCTCTCTTTCAAAGGTTTTAAGGCATGCCAATGTTGATTAAGTTTATCAACACTTTTAACAATCACTGCATCATCTTTTAGGGCATCTTTAAGTTTTTTAAAGCTCGGTTCCACATGCGGAACAGTAGCTTCAAGCTTTGACATACCCTGTCTAAAATAATCATCAATCAAACTGATATATTCATGATTGCGCTCCTTATGAAGCTTACTGATCATGGCAATATTAAGAATTTGCTCATCGGTAAAATCACGGTGCGCACGGTCAATTTGTCTAAAGATGTTACGAGCATCAATAAACAAAATTTTGTCATCTGTTTTATTTTTATCAAAGAACCAGAGTGTTGCAGGGAGAGTTACCGTATAGAACATATTCGATGGCAAAGTAAGCATGCCATAAATCAAATTATTCTCGATCAATGTCTGGCGTACATCAGCTTCTGAATTACGTGCATCCGAAGCGGAGTTCGGCATAACCAAAGCAGCACGACCACTATTTGATAATTGTGCTTGTTGTGCCTTTTTTAGTGAAGTTGCAAATAAGTTAATCCATAGATAGTTTGCATTTGGAACTGTTTCATTCTTGGCATTATCATCTGATTTTTTAGCTTTAGTCTTATTACGCGGCAAACCATAGCTATTAAAACGAGGATCATTTTCAACTGTTGTAATAGCCACATCATCTACGTTAAATGGCGGATTCGCCATGATGTAATCAAATTTTTCAAAGCCTTTAAATGGATCTTCTGAATAGGAGTTTGCTTGCTGAATTTCACCTTTTAAGCCATTTACGAACAAGTTCATTTTAGCAAGTTTGACAGTATCTAACGTTTTTTCCTGACCATATACAAATAAATGATTGGTATTTTCAACCTCACCAAGCTTTTTGCTTAACGCTTTACGACGCTCTAAAAATTGTAAAGACTGAACAAACATACCACCAGAACCACATGCTGGATCATATACAGAACCATTAAATGGTTCGATCATTTCAACCATCAAGCGTACAACAGAGGTTGGAGTAAAGAATTCACCACCTTTTTGTCCTTCAGACAGTGCAAATTTACCTAAGAAATATTCATAGATTTTACCAAATACGTCACCTGAAGCATCCACAGGAATATTAGAAAAACTACGCACTAAACCACGTAAAGCTTCTTTACTTTCCGGACGACGGTTAAAGGCTTGATATTCTTCTTTAGGCAATACATCTTTAAAATCATCTTGACCTTGATGATCTTCGATTTGCTGCATCGCTTCTTTAATTTTTTTCGCTAAATTCTCATTATCAGGTAATTCAAGTAAATAGTTATAACGAGCATTATCAGGTAAGTAAAAACCACAATGTTTTATGGCAATTTCAGCAATCGACTTTTCACGGCGAGAGCCTTTAAGTTCATTATATTCTTTTAGAATTGCTTCTTCAGCTGCACCGTATTTATTGTCAGCAAACTTTAAGAAGATCAAACCTAATACTGGTGTTGAATATTCATTAGGTTTTAAGTCCGTGTTAGCACGCAAGCTATCTGCTGCAGACCACAACTGATCTTCTAACTGTTTTAACTCAATAAGGTTCATAAAAAATCCAATGCCTATTCTATTACTGAAGTAGTTTTATTAGTCATAAGCATTATTACTATTAATTTGTGATTGTTTGTTTTCTAAATTTTGTATTAAAAACACACCTAAAATCACAAATTTGTTTTAGTAAATTAGTCCTTTAACTAATAAAAATAAAAAATACAGCTATTTTCATTAAAAAAGAAATATAAAAAAGCCCCAAATATTAAATATTTGGGGCTTTTTACGAATTTTGGTGGAGATGGCGGGAGTTGAACCCGCGTCCGCCAGCATTACGCTCGAGAATACTACATGCTTAGATATCGTCTATTGTTTTAACACCAAGTGACCCGACGAACAGGGTACAAGTTGC
>Ga0268255_10001686_pt1 | contig 12570 bp, 9 predicted proteins | sample AgamicOrMarz_FD_200256 | JGI IMG/M metagenome (GOLD analysis project Ga0268255, IMG submission 200256) | Agave microbial communities from Guanajuato, Mexico - Or.Ma.rz (v2) (version 3) | ecosystem: Host-associated > Plants > Phyllosphere > Phylloplane/Leaf | place: Guanajuato, Mexico | collected...
CTGTCGATGGGGGCATCGCTGCTGGCGAAAGGCATTTTCCACGTGCAGTTTGAAGGCATCCCCGGCGGCTTTGTGCTGGAGAACCTCGGTTACACCTTCGGCTTTATCATTGTGATCATGGCTCGCCAGCAACTGTTCACCGAGAACACCGTCACCGCCGTACTGCCGTTTATGCACAATCCGACCTGGGGTAACGGCGGTCTGCTGATGCGACTGTGGGGCGTGGTGCTGTTGGGTAACCTGATCGGTACCGCGATTGTCGCCTGGGCGTTTGGCTATATGCCGGTGTTTGACGAGCCAACGCGCGATGCCTTTGTGAAAATCGGCATGGATGTCATGAAAAATACACCGCTGGAGATGTTTGCCAATGCCATTATTTCCGGCTGGTTGATCGCCACTATGGTATGGATGTTCCCTTCTGCCGGCTCCGCGAAAATCGTGGTGATCATTCTGATGACCTGGCTTATTGCGCTGGGCGATACCACGCATATTGTGGTGGGAGCGGTGGAGATCTTTTATCTGGTATTCACCGGCTCACTGCACTGGAGCGAATTCCTCTGGCCGTTCGCCCTGCCGACCCTCGCCGGGAATATCTGCGGCGGCACCTTTATCTTCGCCCTGTTAAGCCATGCGCAGATCCGTAACGATATGAGCAACAAACGTAAGGCCGAAGCCAAATCAAAGGCCGACGAGCAAAAAAAACAGAGTAAATCAAAGGAGAATAACGCTTAAGTGGCGACACTTTGAGCATTCAGGCGGTCACGCGCTTAACGCAGTCTTGAAATGACGCTATACTCGTGCCGCCTTGTCCCCTTAGTTAAATGGATATAACGAGCCCCTCCTAAGGGCTAGTTGCAGGTTCGATTCCTGCAGGGGACACCAGAGACGCCTCCCATGATGTCTAACGAATTCAATAAAATCCCTTATATTCAGCAGGATACCTCCAGTACTAACAATTCCATACCGCCTCTGGCGTCTTTCCCAGCCACACCGCGATCTCAACGACTGGCATGGAAGCAGAGTTATTTTACAAAAATGTCAAATCCCCGACGGTCTATCAGGCACGATTGTTATGATAACAAACTGAATAAGTCATAATCTTAGTGCGCATTTTTACTCTGATGCATTCTGTTTAATTTGAGCATAACGGGCTGTCAGTTGTTTCAGGTGCATTTCCAGTTGAGAGCGGGCAGCAGCAGGTAAAGGTACTCCCGCAGGATTTTGTGACAATGCCCGCAGTTGCTCTTCAGCCGGTATGGACTGGTTAAAAGACTGCCGGACAGAAAATACAATGGACTTGAGTTCGCTGACCGTCATGTATTTCCCCTTCTTCTCATCAAGCCCATTCAGCCTGTCACTCAGTTTTTGTAGCTTTGTCATTCCCTGGTACCAGCCATTGAGTTGTTCTACCGGTAAGGCGGAAGCATTAAGTTGTTGCTGCCACTGTTGTACCAGGGGGGTCGTCTGTTTGGGCCATAGCGCGAGAGCCTGGTCTATAAGTTTTCTGGCATAAGTGATATTCCAGTCAGCAGGTAATTTATCCAGCCGGGCAAGCTGCTGCTGTGTTTGAGCTATAAGGTCCTTCGGTAATGAAGCCTGCTGACGCAGCATATCCCGTTGTTCGGGCGTAAGAGTTGCAGGGAACGGAGCCAGTGAAGCAGCAAGCTGAGTCTGCAGCGGGTCTGGTCGATGAAGATACTGCCAGCCCCACACTGCTGCGATACTTATCACCAGCATGGTACATATCCCGGCGACGAAGAATTTCCATTTTTTTACCGGAGTGAGCATTGCTGCCATCACTTCCACGTTCGCCTGGCATTCCGGCTGCGCAACGTACACCCACTTCACGGTCTGCTCTGGCGTATCTTCAGACAGACTACCAGCAGGGGTCCTCGTGACTGCTGCCTCACCATTCATCACGTTGGCAGGCAACACGCTATCTGCCTGAATGTTTGGCACGGAAGTGGTTGTGTCATCGCCGTTTACCAGCCGCACAGCGCTGTTGTGTATCACAGCACGCAACTTATCGAGCTGGCTGAGATGCTTAACTTCCAGGTGCTGCAACACCTCCCCCAGACCAGCAAGAAGCTGTTCCGCCCTATACAGCTGGCTGAGGTCACTGTAATTCAGCGGGAGCGAGCGCATCCGTTGCAGTAAACGCTGACTCAAGCTGCTGAGGATTTCTATGCGGGCATGCACAGGCTGCGGCCAAAGAACGCACCACTGATGACTAACCAAAACCTCCAGTATCGCCAGACCTTCATTGAGTCCAAATAAACCACCCCGTTGCGTACGGGCAAGCGTATACCAGGCCGCGGTCTGTAGTTCCACGCCGTTGTGTTCAAACAGTGAGAGACAGAGTTGTTCAACATATCTCCAGTTCACATCCGGGCGAGCCGGATGTGTCAGCTTACTCAGTTCATCACGCAGGTTGGTGTAATCCGTTAGCGTGCGCGGGTCGCCACCGGTTTTGATTTTTCGCGGGGTTATGTCATTCATGCCCAGTGGTCCATTTGATGTGTCCGAAGCCAGGGAAGGTTATCGTTTATGCGGCTTCGCTTTCTGCATATTCGAGACTCTGCAGGTACTGTAGCGCCACCGGATCAGCAATATATTCAACCTGCCCGTGGTGACGCTCCACCTCATCGATAATTCTGCTGAGTTCGACCCGGAAAAACTCCTTACGCAGGTTTATCCTGTTTATTCGGTAGCATTCAAGATGGTCATGCAGTGTCTTTTCAAGCGCAGGGGCGTCATCGCAGGAAATCATGGCGTGGACGTCAAAATCAAACGGCACGGCTGCCCCGCTCAGTTCTTTCACACGCTCCATAGGCTCCAGTCGTCGGGTCATACCGATTTTGAAGACGTTTTCACCGAAGGAGCCTATATTCGAAATAACATACACATGCCCCTGTCTGGTGAGCTGGGCCATGGATTTGGCGCGCTCATACTGCTGATGCACGTCCTGGATTTTCTGCTCCAGCTCCAGACGCTGTCTTTCCAGCTCTTCCCTGTGAGCACCTTCAGCGGCGAGCAAGGCTTCTTCCAGTAAACGCTGCTGTTCAGCAAGACGATGCGCCTCCTCTTCCGCTTCGCGCTGCTGCCGGTCCAGCTCATCCTGACGCTGTTTTTCTTCCCGCATCTGACGCTTAAGCTCAGCCTGATATTCTTTTTCTTCCTGCGCTTTTTCCAGCAGAGCGACCTTGTCCAAAAACTGCTGTTTTACACTTTCCCAGTCAGCATTGTCTTCAAGCTTCAGAAAGGTAATTTTCTCTCTTATGTCAGCGTACGCCTCTGTTTCCTTCCTGAGTTGATCGTACTTGCTTTGCCAGTTATTCAACGTGATGCCGGAAAGCAGTGTTTTGACTTTGAATTTATATGCTGAGTCGACTAAGCGCTGGAGCGCCCGGGTGGATTTATTTCTGACATTGTGAAATTCATCCCGCTGACAAGAAAGGTGTTTCTTTTCCTGATATAACCCGCGGGCAACCTCGGCACTGACTCTCTCTTCAAAATCTCTCTCTTTCTGAGACAAATAAGATGCGGCCTGTTCAAGCTCCCCTGTTTTCTGCCTGAACTTCCGGGAAATGAAAACCCACATTATCAGCGCAACGGCAATCAATAAACCAAAGAACAGGCAAATAACGCCTGCCGGGTTTGATACAGAATCAATAAATCGCTCGTTAATATTAATTAACGCTCTTACTGCGACATAAACACCCCAGATAATTACGCCAATAATAACCAAAACAACACCCACAGCATTGTCATCTTTTTTTCTTCGAGCCATATTTATTTCTTTCCTTTTTTCCTACAAACCTGATTATTTAATCTTTACAACAGACAGGGAATCTTTGCCATATCCGATTAATACTGGTTCCCTGAGCAAATCGGTAAATGGGTGTATCCGGGTTGGCTGGCCGTATAGAGGGGAGCGCATGTGGGCTGTCGAGGTTGTGTGCTGACCTGTTCGTCGTTTTCTGCAACACGTTGCGGTTCCTGTTTTTTCGCAGTTGTTACTTTTTTCGTCTTAGCTTTGCGAGTGGAAGTAGACGGTCTTACCGGATTGCTGGTTTCCGAGGAGTCATACCCGGAACAGAATCGTTTCGACTGACTCAGGCTCCCGTCGTTACAGACAAAGCGTCCATCTGATGTGCAGTGTGCAATCCCACCTTTTGAACCTGAACAGGGTTGCCTTCCACGTGCAGCATCGGCTTGTGTCGTAAAAAGAATTCCTGAGACAAGAAGGAAAATTAATTTTCTCATTTCCATATCCGTAATTTATTTCATTATTTCAGTGCCAGCTAATCCGAAAGCTATTAAGCTTTTCGTCAGGAAAACATGCAGTGACTGAAAGCAAAAAAAAATAACCATTAATTTTCAGCAGCCTCTATGGCAGAAGCGCTAAAATTACACTAAAAAAGGTACTTTCATCGAAACCCTGTCCGGGACGGGATAATGCGCCAGGCGGTGCAAAGGTCCAGTAATTCACATGGCTGGGCCGCATGAATAAACGCCCCAGTAAAGTTACGTGTTCTCCATTATGAAAAGTCACCTCCACACACCCGGTCACGCCCTGACCGTACAAAAATACCGGCATAAATTTTACGGCACGGTCGTCGACATGCAGGACGATACCGGCAATATCAAAAGCCCCGCTCTCTATCAGCAGGTCCCTGACAGAAACGGTAAACGTCTCCACGTTTAGTCCGGTATCCTCCAGCCACGCGTCCATCTGCTCCTGAAGCTGCGTTATTCGCAGGCGAAATTCTGCGATGTCGGCCTGAGTCTTGCTGGTAAACGAGACCGGGACTGGCTGTCTGACCTGTAGTTTTTTGAGGAATTGTGATTTTACTGACATGGTGTTATCTGGCCTTACAGATGGGTAGTCGGGTCGAGATACTGCTGTTGCTTAAGGTGTCGCAGGAGAACCCTCCCCTCGGGCATAAACTCGGTGCCATAGCGTACGAGGCCGATCCCTTTGAGTTCAGCATCAATGGCGTAACGCAGCTCGCCGGGTACATTCTGCTCCAGCAGGACAACGGTTATTTTTTTCAGCCGTGACTCATATTTGAGCAGTACGGCAGACAATGTTCCCATCAGTTCATGCGCCGTTCCCGGCATCCCCTGCAGGATTCTGGTCATATCGGGCAAACCATAATCCGGCATATGCGCCAGCGCTCCCGCACGGCTGTTGAGGATACGCTGCATATTGTCGAGAACGGACAGAATAACCTGGCTCTGCTCGCTGATCTCATGCAGATAGAGGCCGCCGGTGAAGTTTCCGTAAAGCGTTTCATACAGCGAAGGACGGGGTGACTCACTCATCTTTCAGCGCCTTCAGGGTAAGTCGGTTGTTTCCAGCTTCGATCACTCGGGCCTTGTCCGGGTCAAGTTCATCACGACTCATGACTACGTGCCAGGTGTTGTTCTCCTGGTCCGGTGACATAAACATGCCGGCCACCACCACGTACTGCGCACTTTCCTCCATCGGCATATCGACCGTGACCGCTCCGCCCGGCTGCAGGCGGATATCTTTCTCCGCTACGAGGTCTGCTTTGATGGCCTGACTGTCAGCCCTGAACAGTGACGGATAGTCGGTCGTGTCGAATGTTTTCCGATCCTTAAGCTGGTAAATGCGCACCACCGTCGACAGGGCCACGCCGCCGGCATTACTGTTGACAGCCTCCCGGGCACGAATATCCAGATGCAGCGTCTTTATCTGTTTATAAAAAATCGATTTGGTCACGGCGACGGTACCGTCTGTCACTTTTTGAGTCAGCCCACAGCCAGCCAGAATTAGTGTGATACCGGCGGCCAGCGCAGCCAGAGGAAATTTACCAGCGGTAATCGCCATCTTCATCGGTCTCCCTGCGGTGAATATTTTCCTGTACCCGCTCATAGCGGCCAAGATTGATGGTTATGGTTTTGGGATGTGGTGCGGTCTTAGCAGCATTCAGCGATCGCATCACAGCAGTGCGGCCCAGTTGCACCGCACCCGCCTTCGGTTTACTGTTCATGGTCGCGTCAGGTAGCAGACTGCGGTCGACACATAACTGCAGGCGGACATCGAGCCGTGACCCGAGATACACATGCAGCAGCGCCATCAGGTCGGTGTGAAGGTCGCCGCCCGGCAACCAACCCTGTACTTCAGTCGGGTCTGTAGTCGTCAGGCGCATCAGTACCTGGCTGTTCACGTCGGTGGCATAGTTGCCTATCACTGGACGGTTTGTCAGGGTGACAGGCTGGCGCACGCTCATGGTCAGAGGCTTCTTCAGCGGCACACGGCGCTTGTCGTGATGCCAGATTTTCGCCTGCGTGTTGGATGCCAGCAGACAGACCAGCGAGGCCATGCCTTCTGCGGTACGTCCCGGCAGCAACATCACCGGAAGCAGCGCCAGAAAGCGCGAAGCCGGGGTCGCGATACTGTCCGTGCAGCCGTTAATTCCGAGCCCTGCCAGTCCCAGCAGGTACTGCGAGGTGTTGTCCTTACCGCCATCTTCGAAAGTCGCCGGGTATGAGTATTTACGCCAGATACGGTAGTACTGGGCAATCAGCCGGTGGTTGAAGATATCGAGGAAATCCGCTGTGGCCTCATACCCTTCCCGTCGCTGGGTAATGTCATCGATATAGTGCGTCGGCAGCGGGGACTCCACGCCGTAGAGTCCCATAAAGCTGATGCGCACCGTCGGCGGCAGATGCGAATGCTCAGACAGCTCAATCCCTTTGATTTCTGATGCCGGAAAGCCCATGCCCGGATGGGGCCGGAAGCGCACCGGCTCATGTCGAACCCGCCAGGTGCTGCCTGTAACCGGTTTATCCGGCTGGCTCTGCTCCAGAAGCTGACAGAAACGGTAAAAATTCATGTGCGACAGCCGGTCGCCCATCTGCGCTATCAGCCGGGCAGGCGCGGACTGTGATTCTCTTTCCACCGGATGCATTTTCCTTCTGGCTGAACAATGAGGGTGAGCTGGTTGAACTGGTTCATATCGGCATACAACGCAAAGAACCGGTTAAGCATTTCGCCGAACAGGTGAATATCCCCCTCACCGGTGAAGCCGTTGCTATCGAGGGTCACTTCAATATCCAGCCCACGTAGCAGGTAGCCCTGTTCAAAACGTTGAAGGCGGTGGTGCTCCACATGCTGAATCGCCTCCAGACGACGGGTATTCAGTTCATCTTCCTGCCAGTTATACAGGGCAAGGGTGCCGCGCAGCACTTCGGCGGTAGTCATCATGTTCAGGAAGCCGGATCCAAGGTGGCTCAAAACCCGCCAGTGGAAACGGTCTTCGGATGGCGGATAGACTGGCAGCGTTGGTTTGCAGAGGTTGCGTACCGAAAGCGGTGTACTTACTACCTGTTCACAGCGGTCAAGCAGCGTGCTTTGTAATGCCCGGCGTGGTAACTGGCCGTTGGTGCCGGTGATTTGCAACGAGACAGCTTCACGCTCAAACAAACTGTCACCTTCCCACTGGTGACCACCGAGGATAAGCCAGGTGTCATACAGCCCGGTGACGCTGCGCTTCACACGCGTATGGTAGTAACGCGGGGGTGCATAGCGGCGCATCATCCCGCCCTTGTGACGAAAGCTGCTGAACGGTACGTATTCCGCGTCCCTGGTCCGGTTGGAACCGGTCACTGAGTCCACCGAATAAATCTCGGTATGTCCGTCCTGCAGACGCTTAGGGCGCAGCAGGTACTCACTTTCAAGCCCGGTAATAGTGAGCGGGTCCGCCTCTAGTGTGAACAGATTAATCACCGGTACGCAATGGAGATGAATGGCATCATCGGTGACCGGCAGGTCTGATGGCCACGGCGTGCTGAACACCACTTCAATGTCGAAGTACTCCGCTCCGGCAGGCGGCGTAATGCCGTCCAGGCCGTTGAGGTGGACAAACATAAACTTGTCGCGGAAGGTAAAGTACTCCAGCAGCAACTGGTAGCCGCTGAAGGCAGTATCACCCTTCGGCCATAGCCCGTCTTCCTCCGCAAATCCTCCCGGCGAAAAGTACCCGTCCATGCGAATACGGTCAGTCTGCCCGGGCAGGCGCATATAGAATGCGGCCTGGCGTTTGGTCAGCATCAGGTGCAACTGGCTACTGACCGGGGCATCCGCCCCGAGATACAGGCTCAGACGGCTGAGGTCTGCACCGGACCAGTCTGCCTGGCTGCTGCAGACAAAACGCATCCGTAGTAACGAACGCCCGTCAGGCTCAGTGGTCATGCTCACCCCTGAGATGTTCAGCGGGTTAAGCATCACATCGCGGGTTGTGCGGTATCGGCAGACCGTATTTTTAGGCCCCACCGGGCGGGAGTACACCTCAAGACCGGCGGGCATCACCTCCGACATCTTCATCGCCTGAAGCGCAGGCATGAACGCCACCACCGAAAGAGACGGAATAGTACGCAGGTAGTGTGGCCAGAGCATGCTGACCAGGCCTTCCGTCAGTTCCGGCAGGTCGTCGTCAATTTTTTCGCGCAGCCGCCCCATAGAGAAGGCAAACCCTTCAAGCAGGCGTTCAACATACGGATCGGGTGTGCCGGCCTTATCCAGGTCGAGCATTGCTGCGCGATCGGGATGGGTTTGCGCGAACTCTTTCGCGGCTTCACGCAGGTAGCGCATTTCCGCGTCGAAATAGCGCAGGGTCTGATCTTTCATATGCGTTCCAGCAGGAGTTAGCCCTAGTGTTGTTGCCCGATGATTAAGCGAAGAAACGTGAGGGAGACAGGGAAAAATACGATATCTGCTGCAAGAGCCACAGGTGTGAGTACAATGTTGGTAGCAAGATTCTTCGGAGAAAAGTCGATTTCACTATCGGTAGCGTAAAATTCGATTTTATACTTTCGCCCCAGAGACTCGGTATTAGTAAATGTATAATTGATACTTTTCGTTGGAAGTACCATGCCCACAATATTGACGTCTTTCCAGTATCCCTCCTTCGTGCTCCGGAATCCTGAATGCTTAATGACGTCTATATCGTATTCTGAAAGCTCACCTGCGCTTTTATTAACCCAGACACGTAACGAATCCTCAAAGTGAACGACAGCATCCCCTTTTACAGAGCGAGCCAACTGAAGCTTGAGCGTGTTTTCTTCTTTACCTGCAGTGAGTGGGATTTTGTCTGTTAATTTGTTTAAAGACAGTAATTCATTAGCCCCCCTCGTCAGAATATAGACGTTTTTCTCACCCAGAAACGCAATGCCTTCCGAAGGAATAATCAAAGGTATATTGATCTTATCCTGAACAACAGAAGCGGCGAGATTTTTATACTGAAAAATATCGGTGACATTATCCTGCATTTTCATAACATTCACCCGATGGCTACCTGCGACTTTATTTCCACCCCATAAAATTGCCGTACACCCGGACAATAATAGCTCCATGCCAATACATGTTGCAGATTTAGTTATCTTCATGAAATTTTATATTCCTATAATCATTAATATCACCGGCATCGCTTCCGGAATTCATCTCTTTGCACTACCCGCACAGGACTGCCGCGCGGGCAGGATCGATAGCAATTAACCCGGCAAGCAGGCTTTCCATTTCAGTGTGCAGGCGAGCTTTGTCCGACTCTGCCCGACCCGCTTTAATTCTCAGCAGTTTCAGGTGGCGAGCCTGTACCTCAAACAACAGCTCCGGCTCCCAGTCGCTGAGCGTCACCTCTCCGGCACACTTTCCCAGTTCTGCAAACAGGTACACCGCCAGGTCATTTTTGCCGTACTGCTCCGCGATACGTCCCATCAGCAGACGCAACAGCCAGCGCTGACGTGTCGTCGTTATACCGGGACGGCCCTGCAACCAGTTCAGCGCCGCATCCAGGCCTTCGCTGTCAGCCAGCGCCACCGCTTCCGGCTCCAGTGCCAGAATGTCATCATTATCGCCGATGACCGGGGCTGGTGGCGTGTCGTTGCCCCACCCGGCGCTCGTATCCAGCACGCTCTGCTGGATCCAGTTCAGCGTTACTTCGTCTGCAAACGGTGTTCCGTCACTGAACGCCAGCGTTTCGAGACCGGAAAGGCGGGTCAGCAGTCCTTTCAGGTCAGCAGCAATGATGCCAGCCAGGATTTCCTGACCTGATTTCGTCAGCGCCTGGTGGATATACCACTGCAAATCCAGCCACAGGTGATTAGCACCGCGGGAAAAGGTGCTGTCCGCCGTTTCCAGCATCTCAGCCCAGTTTTGCTGCAGATACAGGCGCTTGAGCAACGCACGCTGGTCTGCTCTTGGCGGTTCGATGCGGGTACGCCCCTGTGCATCTGGTGCCGGGATGGTCCGCAGGGTGTCGTGACGCAGACTCTTCATCAGATGATGTGCCGACAGCCAGCCATCCGGCTGCTCGCGTAGGTATCCGGCGAGCGTGCGGGCCTGGGCGAGTAAATCCTGACCGGACGTGATCCGCCTGATGACCGGGGCATCGCTGTGACTGGCAGACAAAGGGGGTTCGCTGGTACTGGCGTTCTGTGGTACCACCGCATCCACTCCCCCCGCTTTCTGCAAGCGACTTCCCAGCGCAACGTATAGCGCACTGAGTTCCGGGCGGGTTTCATCCGGATCGTTTTCAGTAAGCCCGGCTATCAGCAGCAAGGCACCAGCAGTCCGCATCGCCTCCTCCCTGACCACTTCCGGGTACAGGGAAAGAGAGTCAGTCATGCGCAACCCTGCCAACAACTCCAGTGCCGCCTTACGGCTACGGTCACGTTGTGGGTGCAGTTGGGTACCAAAGCGCTCGAGCAAACCGGCCAGCAGTTCAAGTCCTTCGGCAAGCCCCTGCTCACCTTCGCGGTGCAACTTCGCCCAGCAGTAGTACGTCGCGACGCGAATGTCTTTGGCGGTCGTGGTCAGCAATTTCTCTGCCAGACGGCAGATGAGCTCCGTGTCTGCCCCGGAGAGTTTGTTAACCTCCTCACGCATCTGCTGAAAATCATCTTCATAGCCCGGGTCTTCACCAACAGGCGATACGCCGGGCAGTGGCTGCAGCCAGTTTTCCCAGTGCGTCATACGTTCACGGGTAGCAGTAAGCAAAGTATCCTTTTCAGCCTGACAGGCGCTTACTAAAGCATTCAGCGTACTCATCAATAAACCTCCACTGCATCATTGCCTGCACTGGCGACCTGGTCTGACGCTGCCACGTCGGTGGTGCTGAAGATGGTCTCCGGCAGGCGGAAATTACGCAGCTTCAGTAGTGCCAGTGGCCCCTCTCCCGCCTCGGTTCGAAGGGTATAATTCAGCGTGCGACCGTCCTGGGCCTTCCAGCTCAGGCTGTAACTGCTGCCCACTCCTGGGTAAGCGCTGACGACGGCTTTATCAAGCAGGCGTATCCAGCCCCATGCTCCGGGTATATCCGCATACTGACGGGTACCCGCCTGTGTGCTAATCCATCTCAGATTCGCCCCGGGCGCTTCCGTATCCGCAGGCCAGGTGAAACGTTTCCATGCCGGCATCTGGTTCATGTAGGTCAGCTTCTGGCTGTCGATAATCATGTCGGTTTGCATCACGCCATCGTCGGTACCCGGTCGCAGCTCGAAGTTCATCCCGGCATTGCCTTCGGTAAAAGCCACATCCGAGATATGGCTCAGGGTGTTGATGGCATTAAGAAACGCCGGGTTAAAGGTCAGCCCCTGAGAGTTGATGCTGTCCGGTACCCAATGGTTGCCCTCTTTGTGCAGCACACCTTTGAGACGGGTCTGCAGGAACTGTGCGATCCGCCCGGAATCGGCATTGAGATATTTAGCCAGCAGCGGCAGAGAAACATCACTGCTGGAATTGTTAAACGGGTAACGCCCACCAAAGGCGCTGTTCCACTCAGCAACCACCGCCTGCTGCCACTGGGCATTGAGACTCCCGGCCGCCGGTGTCAACACCTGCTGCCAGGCCTGCTCCATCGGGTTCACAAACACCGTACGACCAAAGCCACTCCACTCCTGACCCAGGCCTGCTGCAATCAGGCTGCCGTAGTCGCGAGTTTCGGTCAGGTCCACTGCTTTCCCCTGGAATACCGTCTGGGCAATGGTCTGAGTCATCACCTGAGGGTCGGCGGCGTTGGTCACCTGTTGCAGACGCAAACGGACCTGGGTCACGCGGGTCAGGTACGACTGCAGACTAAGCGCCTGAGCCCCCGCGTTATTTTTTTCAATCAGCGCCAGCACAGGACCAAAGGTCGCATCCAACGGCCCGTGAACACCGGCACTCTGGTCAATCACATCCTTGTTGTCACTGCCCAGCAGATTTTTGGCTGATTTCACTAGCGAGTCGGAAATCGCTTCACCAGTCTGTCCGGTACGCCCCTGTACATTCAGGGTGTTCATCAGCGCCACCAGAGGTGACTGGCGCACATCAGCCATCAGCGTCAGCTGGTCAATGGAGTCCGATAAGGTCGCCGCCGAGTTCCAGCGCAGGCTGTTGAGGAACTCCAGCCAGGCCCCGCCAAAGTCGGCGAAGTAACGCTCAGTCAGGCGTTTTTTCAGCGCTTCCGGTGAGGTTTCATCTTGTTTATTCACCTGACGCTGACTGTCCGTGAGTACCCAGTCGAGTTCGTCCCGGCGCGCTTTCACCACTTTTTCAATGGC
>Ga0268255_10001689_pt1 | contig 12542 bp, 8 predicted proteins | sample AgamicOrMarz_FD_200256 | JGI IMG/M metagenome (GOLD analysis project Ga0268255, IMG submission 200256) | Agave microbial communities from Guanajuato, Mexico - Or.Ma.rz (v2) (version 3) | ecosystem: Host-associated > Plants > Phyllosphere > Phylloplane/Leaf | place: Guanajuato, Mexico | collected...
TTACCCAATTAACTCCATTTATATGTTCTGGTGCGAACGGATTTCATGAAATTTTAAGTATGATGCTTAAGTTTGGTGCTGACCTAAACAGTGTTAATCAATTTGGGGGTACGGCATTGTTACCTTCTAGTGAAAAAGGCTACTTAAAGACTGTCCAAGTCTGTTTAGATGCTGGGGTTCCGGTAAATCATGTGAACGATTTAGGCTGGTCCGCCCTTCTAGAGTCTGTGATTTTAGGTAATGGCGGCAGACTTTATTCTGATATTATTCAAGAACTCTTGGAAGCGGGGGCAGATGTAAATCTTCCAGATAGGGACGGGAAGTCAGCGCTGCAGCATGCTCAAGAAATGGAGCACCAAAAAGTTGTAAATATCTTGAATAAAGAATATATCGAAAAAAGTGAATCTATTAAAATGGCAAAAAAACTTGCCAGGGTTGATAAGTATGAAGAAGCCATCTCAGAAATAGAAAAAGGTCTAGAATATGATAAACAAAACCTTGATTTGATTTACTACAAAGGCTATTTCTTACAAGAACTAAAGAGATTCGAGGAAGCTCTAGAGGAGTACAACAAAGCATTATCACTGGACCCGACGGATCTAGACTTCTATTTCTATACAGCCAACTGTTTAAGAGCAATGAGGAGACAAGAGGAGGCTCTTTTAGAATACGATAAAGCCTGTGAATTAAACCCTGTTGAGACTTTTTATCGTTATCATAAATCAAATTACTTAAGAGAACTAGGCAGACACGAAGAAGCAGTTATTGAAATGGATAAATTGCTGGCACTGCAGTCAAATCGCTACGATTTTTCATTTCATAAGGCAAATAGCCTCAGGTCGCTTGGTAAACACCAAGAAGCAATAGAAGCAATAGAGAATGCGATTGCAAATGATCCGGCTAACCCGTTATATCATTTGCATAAGGAGCAATCTCTTGAATTGCTAAGGAAATTAGCAAATTAAACCAAGGGGAAAAATGATGAAATAGCTAAGTGTACACGATACCTAAAAAAGTTTCGTCCACGTATGAGTTGGACGAAACTTTTTTTACTAGTGTAATTTTATTTGAGCACTAAGAAGTAGAAATATTATAAAAAAGAGTAATGATTTCGAATATATAAAATAGTGATATTTTTTATAATGATACTAATGGAAGTTAAACAAGCTTACTTCTGCTTAATGAAAGGAGTTAATTGAATTGAAAACAAAACTAAAGGGAAGGTACGTTATTGGTTACGACGGAGAAGACCATGTCTTAATAGAAAACGCAGAAGTCGTTTTTGAAAATGATAAGATCATCTTTGTCGGCAAAAATTATCTTGGCGCTGTGGACAAGGTAATCGATATGGGGAACTCCGTCATTAGTCCAGGGTTTATCGATTTAAATGCATTAGGTGATATTGACCACGATATTTTACATTTAGAGGCAAGGACAAACAGACAGAATAGCCTGCTTTGGTCGGAACAGTATATAAAAAACGGACACCATGAAGTCATGACAGGTAAAGAAGAAAATTTTAAATCTCTTTATGCTTACTCACAACTGATTCTCCATGGGGTTACTACTGCGATGCCAATTACCTCGGTACTTTATAAAGAATGGGCAGAAACGTATGAAGAGCTTGCTGCTGCAGCAAACCATGCTAAAAGTTTGGGATTAAGAATCTATCTTGGGCCAAGCTACCAATCTGGAATCAGGGTGGTAAAACCTGATGGTACAATCCATCTGTACTGGGATGAAGAAGCAGGAAAAGCTGGGTTAAAAGATGCTGTAAGGTTTATAGAAGAATTTGACGGAGCTTATGATGGATTAGTTAGGGGGATGCTTGCGCCCGAACGAATTGAGTGTCAAACGCCAGATAGTTTGACACATACAAAATACTATAGTGATCAATTAGGAGTGCCAATTAAACTTCATGCAGCACAAGGAACCTTTGAATATCATACCATCGTTAGAAAGTACGGTGTAACGCCTATTCGCTATTTATATGACCTTGGTTTTTTAGGGGCAAAAACAGGAATTCCGCATGCTCACTTTATTGCTGGATATAGTGAAGCACAATCTGGTGAAGGTGATGATATAGCACTTCTGAAAGAAACAAATACAACGGTCATTCATTGTCCTTTAATCATTGGCAGGCATGCTTCGGCATTAGAATCATTTGCTAAATATAAACGGGCAGGTATTAATTTAGCGCTAGGAACAGATACCTTTCCTCCAGATATGTTTCAAAACATTCGAACAGGCAGCATGTTCTCCCGATTCATTGAAAAGGAAGTAGAGGGTTCAACATACGCTGATTTCTTTCGGGCGGCCACGCTTGGGGCAGCTGCTTTCCTGGGGAGAGATGACCTCGGCCGTTTAGCTGTTGGGGCGAAAGCAGATATTATTGCCATTGACTTAAGTGGGTATCATCTAGGAGTTCTCGATGATCCAATCCGAACTATGATTGTGAGCGGAACAGGAAGAGACGTGAAATTATCCATTATTAACGGAAGGGTTGTAATGAAGGACCAAAAAATACCTAATTTTGATTTAGAAGAAATGAAAACCAAGGGACAACAATATTTTAACAAAATGAAAAAAGGATATTTAGAAAGAGATTATCAGCAATTGACAGAAAGGGAATTATTTCCTCCTTCCTTTAAAATTGTGGATTCTATCAAAAATTAAAGAAAGTAGTAAAAATATTAAAAAATATAGTAGAAATTTTCGAAATAAAATTATCTGAATATTTTTTATAATTAGACAAACAGATGTGAAGATAATAAAAATATTCAGGAGGTAGAGATTATGAAAGCTAGACAGGGGCTTGGACGATTATTTTTATTAATATTGATGGTGTTTGTCATTACCGGTTGTTCGACAAGTAAAGATGTCAGCACAAAAAGTAATAGTAAAAGCAAAGAATCTAAGGTCGGGGGTACATTAGTTATTGCCCGATTGTCAGACGCTGAAAACTTAGACCAACAGTTTATGTCAACAATCAATGCTGCAAGTGTTACCCATCGCAAAATCTATGAGGGTTTAGTTGGCCGTGATAATAATGCTGAAATCCAGCCCTTGCTGGCGGAAAAATGGGAGCAGCTAGATGATACGAAATGGGAGTTTAAATTACGAGAAGGTGTGAAATTTCATGATGGGTCAGCTTTTAATGCCAATGCTGTAAAAGCGACCTTTGATCGACTTTTAGATCCAAAGGTGGCATCACCTAGAGCTGTTGTTTTTAAAATGGTAAAAGAAGTAAAGGTAATTGATGACTACACCGTTCAGTTTATTTTAACAGAGCCGTTTGCTCCATTACTCTCTATTTTAGCTAGTCATGAAGGCGGGATTATTAGTCCAAAAACGATCGAGAAATACGGGAAAAGCATTATTAAAGAACCAAATGGGACAGGTCCATTTGTTTTTAAATCATGGACACCTGGACAAGAAATTGTATTGACAAAAAACAATAGTTATTGGGGAGATAAGGCGAAGGTCGATAAAGTCGTATTTAAGGTTGTACCAGAGGAAACTACTAGAATCTCCATGCTAGAAACAGGTGAAGCTCAAATAGCTGAACCCCTTTCAGTACAAATGATGGATACCGTAAAAACTTCACAAGCAATCGATGTTTACCGTAGTGAAGGATATGGAACAGAGTATATTGGCTTTAATGTTCAAAAGAAACCATTTAATGATGAAAAGGTTCGAAAGGCCATCGCTCATGCCGTTGAAATGGATTCGATTATTAAAGGTGTCTATAATAATGTGGGAAAAAGGGCTAATTCTTTATTAGGCTCAAAGGTTTTCGGTTACCATCCTGATATGGAATCGTATAAATATAACTTAAATGAAGCAAAAAGATTACTAGCTGAAGCAGGTTATCCAAATGGTTTTGAAGTTACACTTAAAACGATGGATAGCAAAGAAAGAGTAAACATGGCTGAAGTACTGCAATCACAGTTAAAAGGTATTGGTGTCAAAATAAAAATACAGGTGCTGGAGTACGGTACGTTTGTTGACCAAGTAAATAAGGGTGACTCTGAGATGTTTATCCTTAGCTGGAGAAATGCTACCGGTGACGCTGATTATAATCAGTATAACCTTTTCCATACAAGCTCGCAGGGTGGAGCGGGAAATACCTTCTTTTACAGTAATAAAGAGGTCGATCGTTTAATAGAAGATGCGCGACGTGAAAAAGACCAGGAAAAACGAAAAGAGCTATATGCGCAGTCACAAGAAATAGAAATGAAAGAGGCAGTTTATATTCCTGTTCGAGTGATTGAAAATTTAGCGGCTGTTGGAAAAGATGTAAAAGGTTTTTCTATTAGTCCATCAGGCTATTTAGAAATAAATGATGTGTCAATTCAATAAGATACAGCTTACAAGAGGGATACCCATTTTGGGTAACCTCTTTTATCGTGGTAGTTAACAATGAAAGGATGAATAGAAATGAATAGCGATTATTGGTTAAAGAATGCATATATAGAAACAGGGTACAAGAAAGGAAATGGAAGAGTTGTAGGAACTATGACTGAGATGTGTCATTTATTAATAGAGGATGGGAAAATTTCAAAAATCATAAAACCTTCTGAGCAATTTGAACTTGGGTTTTTACCTGTAATAGATGCAAAAGGAATGCTTTTGCTTCCTTCTTTCATCGAAAAGCATGTTCACCTTGATAAAACCTATTTAGGTGATAAATGGAGGGCTTGTATCCCTGCTTCAGGCGTAATTGAACGCTGTAATATTGAAAAGAATATCCTAGCTTCAATCTCATCCAGCACACAAGAACGTGCTGAAGCCTTGCTTGAGGTATTACTATCATACGGATCGACCCATGTCAGAACGCACGTTGATATATATCCTGAGGTGAAATTGCAAAATTTAGAAGGTGTTCAGCACGCTCTAGAATCTTATTCCAATAAATTAAGCTCTGAAATTGTTGCGTTTGCCCAGCATGGCCTGCTCCGTCCAGGAACAGTAGCGCTTGTAAGAGAAGCCTTGAGAAATGGTGCAGGGATTGTCGGAGCTGTCGATCCAGCAACGGTCGACAATAATATTGAAGCATCATTGGTACAGTTAATGGATTTAGCAGTTGAAGGTGATGCCGATATTGATTTGCATTTACATGACCCAGGTCACTTAGGTACTTTCACAATGAAACGTCTTGCCTATTTAACGAAGCAGGCAGGCTGGGAAGGAAGAGTAGCAATCAGTCATGCCTTTGGGCTTGGAGATATATCAAGAGAAGAAGCCGTAGAAACAGCAGAGTTATTAAGGGAGGCGGGTATTTCGATTGTTACAAGTCTCCCAATTGGTAGAAATATTCCTCCTGTAAGCCTGCTATCAGAATGTGGTGTTAAGGTGGCCATAGGAAACGATAATATTTTTGATTCGTGGTGGCCGACTGGGAATGGAGACGTTCTTGAAAGGCTAGGCCGACTAATTGAACGGTGTCGATGGACAGATGAAGTTTCTCTCTCTCAAGCATTAAAATATATTACTGGTGGTTTGACGCCTTTAGATAGAGATGGCAGAAAGCAATGGCCAAAAGAAGGGGATGCAGCCAATATGATTTTAGTAGAAGCAAGTTGTTCTGCTGAAGTCGTTGCCAGACGTTCAAACCGTAAGGCAGTCTTTTATCAAGGTAACTTGGTTTCAGGTTCCATTTGCTAGATATTAATTTTAAAGGGGGATGAAAAAATCATCCCCCTTTTGTTATACTTGCCAAATCCTTTTCTGTTCTACTGGCGTGTAACAGTTTGCTCAAATAAATAAATAGTAAATAAAAAAGGATACGAATAGGCAGTTCCGTTCAGCCCATTCGTATCCTTTTTAACAAATTGGAAGAGTCACTTTTCTAAGCATTTTTTTCTCTTCTATTTGAAACACTTAGTAAATCATTGCCTTTCCAATAAGCCGCACCCGTAGCAGCCAACAGTAAGAAACCTGTAACCACAAATACACTTTGAACGGGAAAGAATCCACCAATCACACCGCCGATAATAGGACCAATTTATGGGTTGTAACAGTGAAAGGTCAATGGATGTCCACGTATCAGCCGCTGCCTTTATGGGAGTGAAATAAGAAATCCGAAGTCAGCGAAGCGCTTTTTCAAAAAAGCCTTGGCTGATTGTCGTTCTGCAACCTAAAGTGATTAACAAGAAACTCATATAATGCATACTTCTAGTAGATTATTGCTCGTCACAAATGTTGGCGGGATTTCTCCTCTATCTCTCGCTTAGCCCTCATAAAGGCAACAAATTGTTGTACTTCTTCTTCAGAAAGCGGGGTTCCATCGACCGCTAATTTAAATGTAGATAATTCAGTTAATTCAAGTTGTTCAACTGACCCTTTTTTATCTTCTTCGGATGGGAAGGTTGGATGGTCGACTCTGCCGAGTAAGTAATCAATGGATGTTCCAAACAAATCAGCCATTAATTTAATTGCTTCTAATGAGGGCCGGCGATAACCTGATTCATATCCTGCATAGGTGCTTTTGGCAATTCCAAGCTGATCAGCTGTCTCTTGCAGGGACCAGTTTTTACTCTTTCTTAATGTAGTTAATCTACCTAAAATCATCTTCCTACGCTCCTTTATCTGAATTTATTATAACATCTTAATCAAATAAAATGTACGCGTATTGAATAATAATTTACTTGATTTTTTGATATATCCTTACTATAATTACCTTTAACGTACGCGTAAAGCGTATAAATTGATTAATTCTTCTTAATTTTTAGCTGTGTTAATTTTGTCTGTTGATTTGCGCTCCAGCTGCACAGCGCCGCGCGGGCGGTCCGGTGAGCCTCCTCGGCACTTAAGCGCCGAGGGGTCTCCCTAGTCCCGTCCTCCCGCTGGAGTCTTGCGCCTTCCGCTCCAATCAACAAGTTACAAAATCAATAATGAGCTTTAACACAATCTAATTTTTAAGTAATGATACTTATTGCCACTTCCAGGTTGTGGCAAGCGATTTTTTACAGGAGGAGATATAGGTGAAAAAGTTACTGTTGTTAACCACTGGCGGAACGATTGTTTCAGTCCAAGGGGAAAACGGACTGGTTCCGGCAGCCAAAGCGGATGAACTCTTAAGCCATTTATCAGGGTTAAATCAAAGCTTCAAGATTGATGATATTGCTTTGATGAACATCGATAGCACAAATATGCAGCCGGAATACTGGGTGAAAATGGCAGAAACTATCTATGAAAATTACAATGACTATGATGGGTTCGTTATCACTCATGGAACAGACACTATGGCTTACACTTCAGCAGCTCTCTCTTATATGCTGCAAGATGTGGATAAACCTATTATCATTACAGGCTCTCAAATTCCTATTTCGTATAAGAAAACAGATGCAAGGAAAAATGTGTCCGATGCCATTCGATTTGCTTGCGAAGGCGTAGGAGGAGTATATGTTGTGTTTGATGGCAGAGTCATTCAAGGGACAAGAGCCATTAAACTGAGAACAAAAAGCTACGATGCATTTGAAAGTATTAACTACCCTTATATTGCATTTATCACCGAAAATACGATTGAGTATCATAAACAAATTAATGTGACAAAACAGAAAGGAATTAAGCTAAATACGTCCCTTTGTACAGATGTTTTTCTGATGAAGTTGCACCCGGGGATAAAACCGGAATTCTTTGACTCTTTAAAGAACTTATATCAAGGTATTGTGATTGAGAGTTATGGAAGCGGTGGCATTCCATTTCAAGGAAGAGACATTTTGGCTAAATTGAACGAAATGACAGAATGCGGAATCTCAGTCGTGATTACTACACAATGCTTAGAGGAAGGGGAAGATATGAGTATATATGAAGTAGGGCGAAAAGTGGACCAAAGTATAATCATTCGCTCTAGAAATATGAATACAGAAGCTATCGTCCCTAAATTAATGTGGGTTTTAGGCCAGACAAAGAACCCTCAAGAAGTCAAAAAAATGATAGAAACACCGATTGCAGATGATATAACACTTCAGAACGATGAGGAAGCAGGTAAAATATGTTGAAAAATGCAGTGGCATACCGACTTGAAAAGGACTTTCTCGGAGAAAAGGAACTCCCGGAAGATGTGTACTACGGCATCCAAACATTACGAGCTGTAGAGAATTTTCCTATTACCGGATACAGAGTGCACGTAGAGATGATTAGAGCGTTGGCGATGGTGAAAAAAGCAGCTGCACTTGCAAATATGGACGTTAAACGTCTGTATGAAGGGTTAGGAAAGGCGATTGTCCAAGCAGCGGATGAAATTATTGAAGGCAAATGGCATGATTATTTTATCGTTGATCCCATTCAAGGCGGGGCAGGTACCTCGATGAACATGAATGCGAATGAAGTCATCGCGAATCGTGCACTTGAGTTGCTTGGCCATAACAAAGGTGATTATGCTGAGTTAAGCCCAAATAGTCATGTGAACATGTCGCAATCAACCAATGATGTATTCCCGACAGCCATTCATATCTCAACGCTTAATCTGTTAGACAAGTTGTTAAATACCATGCAAAGCATGCTTGATACCTTTAAAGAAAAATCCCGACAGTTTGATCATGTTATTAAGATGGGACGCACACATCTTCAAGATGCCGTGCCCATTCGCCTTGGACAAGAATTTGAAGCCTACAGCCGTGTATTAGAACGTGATATTAAGCGTATTGGGCAAACGCGCCAACATTTATATGAAGTAAACATGGGTGCAACGGCAGTGGGAACAGGATTAAATGCAGACCCCCGCTATATCGAAAATGTTGTCGCACATCTTGCAGATATTAGTGGTTTGCCGCTTGTCGGAGCGGACCATCTTGTGGATGCGACACAAAATACGGATGCCTATACAGAAGTATCAGCGGCATTAAAAGTATGCATGATGAACATGTCAAAAATTGCAAACGACTTGCGTTTAATGGCATCTGGTCCGCGCGCGGGACTTGGTGAAATTACATTGCCCGCACGTCAGCCGGGTTCTTCCATTATGCCCGGAAAAGTCAACCCTGTAATGGCGGAGCTCATCAATCAGGTTGCATTTCAGGTAATCGGAAACGATCATACGATCTGCCTGGCATCGGAAGCAGGACAGCTTGAATTAAATGTTATGGAACCTGTACTTGTCTTTAATTTACTTCAGTCCCTCAGCATTATGAATAATGCTTTCCGCAGCTTTACAGATTATTGTTTAGCAGGTATTGAAGCTAATGAAGATAGGTTAAAAGAATATGTAGAAAAAAGTGTGGGTATTATCACGGCTGTTAATCCGCATCTTGGATATGAAGTAGTGTCGCGCATTGCACGCGAAGCTATTTTAAAAGGTAAATCGGTACGGGAGCTTTGTTTGCAATATGATGTGTTAACAGAAGAAGAGCTAGATTTAATTTTAAATCCTTATGAAATGACGAATCCTGGTATTGCCGGTAGTGCTCTTTTCAATAGGAGCTAAATATATAGAGATAAGTCGAGTTTGGCTTTTGAGGTGTGGTGATAGGCCTATCAAAACAGAAACCCTTGATAGGCTTATAGGTACATATTATCATTCCGTTCGATGAAAAAGAGTAGGAAGCAATTGCAGCAGGCACCAAACCAGGAGATTTGGTACCCCATCCGCTGGATTCAAAAGTCCATGAAATGGTAGCCGATGCGGTAGAGAGGGCCGCTTTTAAGTCTAATAAAGCCGAACAAAGGGTGCTGGTAACATGCTAAGGCGTAAAAACTGCAGGGGTTATTAAATTGCAAAACTACAAACATTAGCGGTGATTTCCCTTTATAAAATCAGCTTAAACATAGAGTAAAGGGGCACAGGCTCCTTCACCCTGTTTGAAAAGTTACCCTGCTTTTTCAGGAGATATACCTGAAGAAGCAGGGTTTTTTTGGTATTGACAATAATACTGCCGTAATAAAATGATCAGTATACTCCCAATGATTTGATAAAATCCGAACGGCTCCAGCAGCCATGTTACAGAGACAATTGCTGCTACCAATGGTTCGACGCTTGATAAAATGCTGACTTCCGTTAGGCAATGTTACTTCCCTCCAATCTTCCATTAATGCTTTATCCTAGTGGATACTGTTTGGAAAATAAAAACCAATAGACAAGTAACACCAGAAATTAGGAAGCTTATCCAGATGATCGTTAAATTATCATTCATCGGAATAAAAATATAGCCTCCCAAGGCACCAATCAATGAGGAAAAAGGGAGGATTGCTGGAATCGATTTGTTACTTAGAATAATAAATAACATCGGCACAATGATGGCAGCGTAGATATTCCCAGAGAAAAACAATAATTGCAGCGGAGTAGGTTTAAAAGTACTCACGATTATTAGCAAACATACACAAATACTTCCTGAAAAAATATAAGTGAATTTCCATCTTTCATGGTCAGATAAAGGACGAAATAATTCAATAATATTTTTTACAACTAAGGTAGTCGTCGCATGTAGTTCTGCACTAATTGCTGAAGAAATCGCACTAAAGCAAAATAAAACAAATAAAACAATTAGCATGGTTGATTGTATTTTATCAACAAGTTCAAACAGCAACGAATAAATATCTTTATAGCTTCTGCCAAACATAATAATCATTAGCAGGGAGGTTAGGGCAAGTGGGATTGTGGCCCATATTATTCCTGCTAGAGTAAAGGTCATTTGAACTTTTTCTTTTTTGATGATAAATACTCTCTGCCATGTTGCTCGATCAATCATGACCTGTCCAAAGCCAATCAAAATAGCCGTGAAAATAAACCAACTCGTATCTGTATTTTTATAAAATAAAATATAAGGATGAAAAAGTTTAATCCCTTCATAAACAGGATGGACACCTTCCTGAATATAAAAATAGACAGGAATGATTAAAACAGCTCCGAATATCAATGAGACATTCACACCTGATAACTGATGCAGCCGCTGCATTCCACCAACACCGCCTACAAAAAAACAAAAGCCTAAAAACAATAGCATTCCTATAAAAATGGGCATAGGGAACAGGATATGAATGAGGATTCCCGCCCCCATTGCTTGGACAAATAAGGATTGCAGGCTGGTAATGAGAAGGATGGTGATGAAATACCAATAGCCGCTTGGTGATAATTTTTTTCTCAGTACATCTCCAATCGTTTGCTCATCAGGAAATTTTTCTCTAATGATTTTGGCTAAAAATCCAAACAAAATAAGTGCTAAAGCCCCCATTAAGCAATAGCCAATTCCACCAGTTAATCCGTATTTAATTAACGTTTCGGGAGAAGAGAGGATCGTATTGCCTGTTATCCACCTCGCTAATAGACTAACAACCCCAAAGCTTACCCCAAATTTAATTGTACCGCCTATATATAATTGATAAGAACTTCTATTCAACGGTATGTCTCCTTTAAGCGATAGTCACTCGGTGATTGTCCTGTCAATTTCCGGAAGATTTGACTAAAGTAATGCTGGCTATTAAATCCACATCTTTCTGAAATCGTGCTTATGCTTAAATCAGGATGATTAATTAACATTTTTTGAGCTTCCTTTAAACGATAATCATTTAAATACTCAGAGAAGCCCATCCCTACTTCTTCGTGGAATTTTCTACTTAAATAGGCAGGGTTAATGTGAATCTTCGAAGCTAAATAATTTAATGTTAATTTTTCACTATATTCCTGATGAATAATTTGTAATGCGTTTACGATTTGTTCCGTGTATCGTCCCAATCTCTCATACCTGCTTAATACGTTTAAAAGCTCTTCTTCAATGACAGGCTTCGTAATATAATCAACAACCCCGATTCTTATCGAGATTTGAGCATATTCAAAATTCTGAAAAGCTGTAACCATGATAATATCCATTGAATAATTTCGTGTGAGTTCCATCGCTAATTCCAAACCTGATTTACCTGGGAGCTGTATATCAAGAAATGCAAGGAAGATTTCATGCTGTTTGATGATTTGAATGGCTTGTGAAGCATCTAGAGCCTTAAAAAACTTCCAGTTTGGAAACTTTTTTTGAATTAAATATTCGAGCATTTCTAATTCAAGTGGTTCATCATCTACTAAAAGGATATTCAATTGGATGCGCCCCCTATCCTAGTACAAATGGGAAAACGGCTATAACACTAGTACCGTCTTCTAAAGTTATTAATTTTACTGAGGTATGTTTTCCTGGAAAGAGAAGATCTAGTCTTTTTGCAATATTATCCAAACCAAGTCCATCTTTATGAGATTGGATCATCTGTCCTTCTAAGGCATTGTTCCATACAGTTACATAAACATCCTTCTCGTTCTTTTCAATAATTATTTTTAAAATAGCCTCACCAATATGTCTGTCAAAGGAATGCTTAAAAGCATTCTCAACAAGAGTTTGAATTAAAAAAGGGATAATAACAGCCTGTCCGACCGTTGAATCCATTGATATTTCGTAATGAAGTCTGTCCCGGAACCTTATTTTTTGTATTTCCAAATAATAATTAATATAGGATAATTCCTCATTAATTGTTATTAAAGGTGTATTTGTCTTATATTTAAACTTAAGCAATCTTGAAAGTGTCTCAATCGAGTGAATTAATTCTGTTTTTCTGTCCAA
>Ga0268255_10001690_pt1 | contig 12535 bp, 13 predicted proteins | sample AgamicOrMarz_FD_200256 | JGI IMG/M metagenome (GOLD analysis project Ga0268255, IMG submission 200256) | Agave microbial communities from Guanajuato, Mexico - Or.Ma.rz (v2) (version 3) | ecosystem: Host-associated > Plants > Phyllosphere > Phylloplane/Leaf | place: Guanajuato, Mexico...
CGGAAAAACTACATTGTGAAATTCAGTTCCAAATAAATGAACATGGTCAATAACGGCATGACTAAAATTAGCATGCTGAATTCCCACACCAGATAAATTGGCATTTGATATTTTAGTTTCTGCCATATTAATATCATTTAAAACCATTTTACTCATATTTACGTTATTAATTTTTGTTTTAGCTAAACATACATTATCAATATCGAGTCCTGTAGCATTGACTTCTTGCCACTTCGATTCAGAAATATCAACCTTTTTTAAATCGAACTTTTCAACCTTTAATCCCATTCCCTCATCCCCTTTTTGAAAAATAAAACCAAGATAATGAATTCTATAAATCCTAACAATTACCTTTTTATGGGACGTGAAATCGTTCGACAAATTAAAACCTTATTAAACCTTCCCATTGGCACAAAAAGAAAAAAGAGCTGCCGACTCATTAAAGATCTGCAACTCTATATATTCCAACTTACCAAAATGATCTTTATTTAGCTGTTCTTCAAGGTGATCAAGGGTCTGGTTAGCTCCCTCAATAGCTACATACTCTTTATCTACTTTTCCCCGAATTTAATATATTACATAATACTTGCCTTACATAGAAGTACACTCATGTGTTGTAACTTTCCTTTTTGCAGAGATGGAAGCAATCGCATTTTCATTAAATCCTTTAACGATGAGCCATACTGCTAAAATCATCTCATTAGCTGCTACTGGCACAGCCAAAATACCACCCCAAAAAGAAATTTGAGGAAATACACCAAACATTACGAACAAAGAACAAACGAAAACAAGAGTTGCCCCTGTCATACCCAGGATCGATATAAATCTGGGTACTAGCTTGGTTTTATAAAATATATAACTATACATCATCGTATTTATACCCAGCATGAAAAGGGGACCAAGCATAAATGTCCAGTCATGGATTGCTTTTAAGACGATGCCTGAAGAGTGAAAAGATGCGGGATCCGGGGCTCCGGCTGCTACAAATTCCTGGCTTAAGGTTAAGAGGGACAACACACTGATTATACCAACAGTAATAATAATCGCTTCAAGAAACCTGAAACAAACATGCCAAAGGGCAATCGTTTCATTATACTGTCTTAACAATGGAAACATGGTAGTGGCAGTTCCAATCGCTGAAACGACAAGAATTAATTCCATCAGCGCTCCTAATATCACTTGGTTGGCGTGTTCGGAACCTTTAATTAGGTAATCGGCACCGTTTAAGATAGGATCGTATAAATTTAGACCTATCACCGCTGTAACAGCAGCAAGTATAAACAGTACTCCTACAATTTTTGCAGCTTTTTTGTTTGAATTCATCTTGTATCCCCCCACTTTATAAATTCAAAAACGGTAAAGCAAATTATCGTTCTTACTGCTTTGTGTTATCCCCATAAAAGAATACCTCTTCCAACGGTAAGTTAAAGGCAAGAGCAATGCGAAAAGCTAGTTCTAGAGATGGGGAGTAGTTTCCCTTTTCGAGAGCCACGATAGTTTGCCTTGTGACTCCCACCTTGTCAGCCAACTGCTGCTGCGTCATTTCATCATGGTTGAATCGTAATTTACGGATGTGATTGCCGACAAGATTTTTACCCATTTTTACACTCCTCTCCGATAGTGATAAAGTTTTGTAATCGAGCCAGTCACATCTGAAATGAACCCTGAAGTGATCAGAATAATGAACATCACCTGTGACGGTTGATCGATGACCAGCGATCCCATTGCAAAAAGAAAGCCGACGATAAACACAAAAAATGAAATTCGGTTCGCTTTCAAGTCAATTAACTTATCTAATTCATCCGCAAATGTTGGTTCTTTTTCATTGGTCGTAATTCTAAATACAATGTTGAAAATAATGCTGATAATAATATGTGCGACTATTGAAAACAAAGTCAGGAAAAGGATGAAGGAACCCCAATAACGAAAAGCTTCACTTGACTCCACACCCCCGCCTGGATACCGCGGGTACATGTATAAACAATAAGAGACGAAAATGAGAATAGCACTAATTATCGATACGATACTTTTCTTTTCTTGATAAGTCATTTTCACACCTCCTTGTATGATTAATTTTACAATAAGTAAACTATGTTATACTTAATGTAAAGTAAACCATACATCAAGTCAAGTGTATTTTACAAAAATAGGCAGGACAATTTTAGAAAGGCAAAGTGCGAAACTAAAATAATCTTTCCCTTAATAGAAAAAAGCGAACCCATAATTAGGTTACGCTTTTCAGAGTTATATTTCATTTGATGGGCATGTGGTATCGCCAGGGGTTCCGGTAAACCTTGTACGATCGTCTAAAATGTATAAAAAGTACAAAATGTATAAAATGTCAAATCTATGAGTAAGGGAAAAACACATAATTGATACCCCTCTTAAATTTAAAAAAGTATTATTTCTGTTTTTATGAAATCTCTTATACCCCCTGTAAATACAAGATTTACAACCCTCTTAACAATTGAAGATAACATTCCTCCTATCCATGTGTTCATAAGTTGGCACGTAAATTGCATTATATAAATTGAAACTCTTTACATTTGATTGCCTAGCAAATGTAAAGGAGAAATACAAGTTGAAAGGGGACATAAAATTGGAAAACACAAAGAGCAAAAACAAGTTAAGAGGAGACAATATGGATGTAATTTCAGACCGCAACTGGTTTCAGAAACACTGGAGATTGGAAAAGAAATGTTATATTTAACCCAAAAAGAGGTTATTGGAATTGGAATTAATGAGGAAGAAATTCTTAATCTGACAAAAGATGCTTTAGTTGCTCATGGTAAAAAAGAATACGAAATGCCTGCTAAAATTGGCGTACATCCTTATCAAGAAGTCTTTTATCATGCGATGCCTGCCTATGTGGCATCGAAAAATGCAGTTGGTATGAAATGGATCGAGTGTTACCCATCTAATCCAAGTAAATTTAATTTGCCACAAACTACAGGGCTTCTAGTACTCAACGATGTATCTTCTGGTTGTCCAATGGCATTGATGGACTCCGCATGGATTACGTCAAAGAGAACTCCTGCTGTGACAGCCTTAACAGCTCAGGCTTTACATCCAGATGCTGAAACTTTTGGAATGTTCGGATGTGGAATTCAAGGGATCGAACACGTTAAATATATTGGACATACGTTAAAAAAATTAAAAAAGATCTATGTTTATGATGTGAGAGAAGACGCAATGGATCGCTTAATTAAAGAGGTTCAACCTAAAATTGATGTAGAAATTGTTAAAGGAAAAAGTCCTGAAGAGGTAACAAATCCACCCTGATTATGACTCCAGGGTGGATTTTTATGACGTAACCAAGGTTTAGGAACCTATAATCATATTATGATCGATTTATCTTAAACTATTCAAATAGAGGTTCTTTCTCATTCACTTCTTTAATGTTTTTTTTTAGCAACCTTTTTTAGTTTCCCTGCGGACCACCGGAGCTACCTTAGTTGCTAATAGCTCTATGTTTTTAGCAACTTTATTAAAAGGTAAACCACCTATGTCAATTTGAGCAAGGAAACGTTGATGCCCAAACAATTCATGTTGGCGTAGAATTTTTTCAATAATTTCCTGCGGGCTCCCGACAAATAAGCTGTTATTCGGACCAGCCATTTGCTCAAAATCTGTTTGAGAGATCTTCAATAGCGCTCCGTTTTTCATAAAAGATTTGAAATAGTTTGTATAATAAGCGTAGAATTCTTCCTTAGCCTTTTGAGATGTTTTACTAATATAACCATGTGCACCAATCGCCACCTTAAGTTTTTTTGAATTGTGGCCAGCCTTTAACCCTGCATACCGATAGGCCTCGACTAGTGGCTTAAATTGGATAGGGTCGCCTCCAAGCACCGCTAACATCAACCCTTCCCCCAGCCTACCAGCACGTTCTGCACTTTCTTGTGAACCTCCAACACCTATCCAAATAGGGATTCTCTGTTGAATTGGACGGGGGGCAATATCTACACCCTTAAGCTCTGAGCGGAAATGGCCTTTCCAGGTAATACGCTCATTCTCGTTTAATTTTAATAAAAGTTCAACATTCTCGGAGAATAAAAGATCATAGTCATTCAGATTATATCCGAACAGTGGGAATGATTCCAAAAACGCCCCTCGCCCTGCTACTATTTCAGCACGACCATTTGAAACAATATCTAATGTTGCGAAGTCCTCGAATAAACGGACAGGATCCACTGTACTCAGAACGGTTGTTGTACTTATCAGCTTAATTTGGCTAGTATTTCGGGCAATAGCCGCTAATATAATGTGGGGAGATGATACAGCAAAATCCAAACGATGGTGCTCACCAATCCCAAACACGTCAAGTCCTGCATCATCCGCCAGTTTTGCTGCCTCTATAATTTCATTTATACGTTGTTTTGTGCTTATTAGTTGACCGGTATAAGGATCGCAAAGTAGTTCCCCAAAAGTATAGATACCTATTTCTATTCCAGAATTCAAATTTATTTCTTTTCCCATAAGTCTCCTCCAACTAGGATTATTGGGATACCAGTGAACTTACTCATTCTATATATATTAATGACTCCTTTGGCCAATACACTTTAAATTATTAAAACAAGGAATTATTGCAAAAATAAACTTTGTTAGTTTGAATCAATCATTCAAGCAAAATGGACTAGAGTTTTTAAAAGATTCGGAGAAAAAATTCAGGGACAGCCTTAGGAGACTGTCCCATGTCCATTAGAACAACAACATCATTTGGTTCACCTTACGTTTTGTCAATCGACGAGTTTCCATTAGAATTTTTTAAGAACGTATTTACCAGTGAGATACCTTGGTTCTTATCATAACTATGATAGATATTACTGGCCATTTTAATCGGATCGCCAAAAAAGAAACGTTCGTATAACGATTGCCTGCTGCCAAATGCACTCATGCTTATGTCCCAAGCCAAACGAAGAAGTCTTACTCGTTCTTTCGCATTTACATTAGTACCTTGTAAGTAGATTTCGAGGTCATTTTTTATTTCAGACGAAAAGTCAACTTCACTTGGAATCGATACGAGTCCGCTGGCTCCAATTTGTTGCAAAATTTCGCAAAACCGAGGGTATAAGCGGGTATATATTAAAATGGCCGTGCTTAATGGGTTAAAATCAGGAACCATTGTCCCCCATTTATCCAATTTAGCATTCACTTCTGAGGTAGACAATAGTGCTTTAAGAGTTTCAAGTCCCAAAATCACTTCTGTTATCTTTTCATGAATATGTTGAAATTCCCCAACGTTGATCGTATTAACAAGCATTTGTGCAACACCGAGAATAAATTCAGTTTTAACAATTCTCCTAGATGTAATTTGGTGTGCAATTAGCGGATAAAAGCTGCTTTCAACAAATATTTTATAAGAGGCATCTGGATTTTGATAACAAAAAACACGGTCCCATGGAACAGTTACATTATCAAAGACAACGATTGTATCGATTTCATCAAACTGTGAACCAAGTGGGTGGTCAAAGGCAGATTCCTTATATCGGAATGACTCACGGCAAATAAACTTTAATCCTGGCGTATTGCTCGGAATAGAAAACGCATATGCGAAATCTTTATCAAAGGACGATGAAAATGTTGGAAAAACAAGAATTTCATCCGTCATTCCACCTTGGGTTGCTAACAAACGTGCACCCTTTACCACGATTCCATCATTATTTTTTTGTATGGTTTGGGCTGAGATGATTTCGGAAGATTTCTCGAGGTATAATGATGAACGATTTACTTGTGGATTTATGAATGTATGAGTAAAAGACAAATCATTGTCTTTTGCTTTTTCGTATAGGTTTAACAGATTATTTGCAAATGTCTTATTTTCTCCAGCAAAAATGTCGGCTGCCGCCGCAAACGCCATGACGGCTGTATTCATATAATCCGGTGAACGTCCCAACATTCCCGCACTGGTTTTGGCCCATTCTTGGATCATGAGCCGTCGTCTTTCAAGATCTTCTTTTGTTTTTGGTTCAAGAAAGGATAATCCAATTACTTCCCCTTTTTTGGAAGATGCGTAGGTCATTACATCCATCTTTTCAAGCTGAAGGTCATATAATTTCGATTGACTTTTCATTACTCCGGTGAAAGATGGATGATCTGATATGTTGCCTTCAACCTGTTTTCCTTCTATCCAAACTTCAGTATTCATTCGATTAATCCTATTTAAATATTCTTTCCCTGATATAACGGTCACGAAAATCACCCTTTAATACTATTAATACAGTTTTATGTTTAAAAATTTTTTATGATTGTACATATAACCAATAAGGACAATTAATCAGGATTCCCTTCCGCCTGATTTTCACTTCTTTCCCCTGTATATCCAGGATTTTTGGACTGTATATGTTTAATGGCTCCAGGTCAGTATCTTGGGCATAATACAGTTTATATACATTTGAGAGGGGGGATAGTATGAGGCTAAGAAATGGAGATTTTTATACAAATATTTTTACCAATAAGTTATATAGGTTAAATGAAGATAACGATAGCAGCTGGTACTTGAGTTTGCGTGATGAAGAAGTTTATCATGAAACAGAAAAGATATCAGGGCGTGATATGATTAGATTGGTAGAAGGTAGTTATAAAAAAAGCTAATAAAAAAGCTACCCCATTCCTGTCATAGTACTTGTAATCAGATTTTTTTAGTGGAAAGTAGGTAAAACATGAAACAATATAAGATGTTCAAAGGAAAAAGTTGCCTTTATGTTGAATATAGTAGATAAAGGGGATTATCCAATGAATAAAGTTGAGTTATTAAAAAAATTACTAAATAGTAGTCGAGGTAATTTGTTTTCATTAGAGATTCCTACTACAAAAGAAAATGAAAAAAAGATTCAAGAATTGGTTAGAGTATTAGAAACAGAAAAAAGAATTAAATTAAGAGAATATGTACAGAGAGAATACTCAGTTTACTTACATGGAATAATTAAGTATGCATCCGAATAATCGGATGCTTTTTTTATTGGGGTGAATCACCATAGGTTTTTTCAAGTTATACAGTAAGCCAAGATGGTATTAGGTCATTAATCAACAACCACATGCATACTTATTTACCTCCCAAGAAAGAATAAGTTATATACTTCAACTAAAATGCGGTGGGAAAAAATGGAAGTTAACAGCAAGGGTTCAAATGTTCTGCAAAACAATATACAAATTTTAAATACTATTTTAGGTAAGAGTTCTGATTTTCAAATAAGAGAAATTTATTTGACAAGTATAGATAAGAAAGCGGCCGTTCTATTCATCGATGAGATCGCCGATTCGGACGTTGTTCAACGGCACGTAATAGAACCCCTAGTATCGTACTACATACCCCATTCTAAGACGGATGAGGAACTGCTAGCTTTTATAGAAGCAGCTGTCATTCAATCGATAAATATTACACGCGTGGAAGATGTGACGCTTGCTTCAAATGAGTTGCTAGCAGGCAAAACCCTTGTCATGGTGGAAGGAATAAATTCGTTTCTCTCGACCAATACAACCAAATGGAACGGACGCAGCATAGAAAGCCCGAAAGGACAACGAGTTGCTAAAGGACCTGATGTGGGTTTCTCGGAAAATAGAAGTACAAACATCTCTCTCGTTCGTCAGATTATTAAAAATCCGAATGTCAGAGTAACCACCAAACAGTATGGAACGAACACCCATACAGACGTATCGGTCATGTACATTGAAAACATAGTGGATAAACAAGTGCTAGACACTATTTTTGCACGCCTAGAAAACCTCCAGTTGGATGCAGTGCTGGAAGCAAATTACATTGAGATGGTTCTGACGAAGGAGAGCAAGTCTTTTTTTCCACTCATGCTCAATACGGATCGACCTGATGTAGCAGCAGGCGAAATGCTGGAGGGAAAAGTCGCAATCTTTGTAGATGGTTCGCCTTATGTTCTTATTGCTCCTGCGGTTCTCATTCAATTTTTCCAAACACCGGAGGACTATTATCAAAATAAGACAGGTTTTGTTAATCCCCGCTTGATTCGTTTTTCTCTATTTATTTTAGCTTTGTATATTCCGGGGATGTATGTAGCGTTTGTGACCTACCATGCAAACTTGTTACCTGTAAAATTGCTAGTGGGCTTTGTGTCACAACGAGAATTGGTACCATTTCCAACCTCGTTAGAAGTAGCAATGTTGTTAATTGTCCTTATTGCAATAAACGAAAGTACTACTCGGTTACCTCAAAATATTGCAATTACGGTGTCCATTTTTGGAGGAATCATATTGGGGCAGTCTGCAATTGAATCGCAATTAGTAGAAGCTGCCAGCTTAGTTGTTGTTAGTGTAACGTATATTTTCCTAAGTGTTATCCCTATTCTCACACTGCGAATATCGGCAGCAAATATCTCTCTTTGTTTTACTGCAGGGGGCGCAGCTCTTGGCTTTTACGGAATCGCCTTATTGTCACTTGTATTATTGCTTCATCTATGTTCTTTACGTAGCTTTGGCGTACCTTATTTATCTCCTTTCGCTCCACTCGTTGCTCATGATTTAAAAGACAGTGCAATTCAACTATCACTGGAGGAAATGACAAACGATGAATCTCATTTCACGAAAGAAGAAATGATTAAAGAGACAGATAAAGTGTAACGACAAGGAGAATCGTATGCTAAGGAAATCAACTATAACCCTCTATCTAGCGATAGGATTAATCATCTCCTTAATGGTAAGCAAACAGGTACAGGACAGTATGTTAAATAAAATCAACGTTGTTTCCGCGATTGGGATCGATAAAAGCAAGAGCGGATACATCGTTAGCCTACAACTATATAATCCAGCCGCCAATAGCAAAGAAGGAGCAGCTGAATTAGGTTCGTATACGTACAGTGCAAAAGGGAGAACCATCCCAGAAGCAATCAACCTTATTCACAATAAATTAGCGCGAACTATCTTCTTAGATAGTACGGAAGTGGCAGTTATAGGGGAATCATTAGTAAAATCCGAAGGAATTTCTTCCCTTACTCATTACTTTATGCGGGAATCCAATTTACCTGCTAATATAAAGTTTGTCATAACTAAGGGAGTAAAACCGGATAAACTGCTTCAAATCTTTACACCTGTTCAAAAAATTTCAGGAAACAGATTGGGAGAAATGCTTAATAGCAAACGAGAGTCTTGGGGGAATCTTCCAGCTGTTACTTCCAACAAAATAAAGGAAATGTTAAATAAGAATAGAACCGAATTAACCATCCCTTATATCACCATAAAGGGTGATTCCTCGAAAGGAATTTCGAAAAACAATATTGAAAAAGCTACCCCGGATGCTGTAATAGGAATAGAGGGATTTGCCGTCTTTAAACATCAAAGATTTTCGTATTGGCTTTCTTCATTGGAAAGTAACCTATTTGCGTTAACTCAAACCAAAATACACGATATCACATTGGTAACGAAGTGCCGAAAACAGTCTGGATTTGTGACATGGAAAGACGTTCAAAGCAAACCCGTTATTCATTTACAAGATAAAAAGGGAGTTCCATCCTTTCTTCTTCAGCTTCAAATAAAAGGAAAGTTGTCTGATGTATCATGTAATATGGACACTTCTACTGTCCAAGCCGTTACCTCATTGGAACATGATGCAGAACATGAACTTCAAAAGCAGATTAATCAGCTGATAGCGAAAACGCAAAATAAAAAAACCGATATAGATGGATTTGGAGAAGTTCTGTTTCGAAAACAACCAGATAGGTGGAACAAGGTAAAAAACAATTGGGATTCAGTATATTCAACCGTACCAATTCGAACAAAGGTGAGGTTTGATCTTTTAGATGTAGGAGATATTTCATCGTCATTAAAATAGACTCTGTGCATGGAAAGGACTCGATAGGATGATGGTCAGACTAGCTCCAATGGAATTATTCTCCTTAATGATCAACTTTTTGCTTGGAAGCGCTATTGTCGTAGGTTGGAACTTCGAAACGAAACAAGATGTTTGGATCACGATCTTGTTATCGTTAGGTTTGGGAGTGGGGATTTTTTATTTCTATATCCTGCTTCACTCATTAGGAAAATGGGGAAATTTAATCCAACTCTTAGAACTAGGATTTGGAAAGTGGATATCCAAACTACTTGGATTTATTTATTGTCTATACTTTTTATACATTGCAGGAAGAGTGTTGAAAGATTTTTCTTTTTTCATCGGTCAAGTGCTATTTAACAATATCCCTTTTGGGATTATATCTTTCACATTTCTTCTGGTGGTGTCATATAGTTGTTTTCTTGGCATCGAAGCTACGGCAAGAAGCTCACTGATTTTATGTGGTTTTACATGTGTCATTATTTTGGTACTCATGGTATTTGGATACCTATCTCCTTATTTTGAACTCAGCCATTTAACTCCCGTATTTCGGACGAGCTGGAAGCAGATAATCTCTTCCGTTTTCCCAACCGGATTAACCTTCCCGTATGGAGAGCTCATCGTATTTACCATGCTATTTCCGTATGTAAACGATAGAAAAGCCTTACGAAAATACGGTTGGATTTCTGTATGTACAACAGGAGTGTTACTACTTGTAGCCGGAGAAATGATACTGGGCTTGTTAAGCTCTGAAACAGTCAGCTTGTATGTATTTCCTTTTGTGAAGGCTGTGGAGCTAACCACCGTCTTAGATTTCCTGCCGCACTTAGAGGCTTTTGCGGTAATACTCAATCTTATAGGTGGATTCGTTAAAATTTCTATATTTATGTACGGTGGGCTAATGATTCTTGCTAACTTGTTTCCAAAGGCAAAGATGAATCGACAAATTATCGCCACAACAATCCTAACTTTTTTATTTTCATTTACATTATCTAAAAACATCATTCAACACTTGTTTATTGGATTGAAAGTCGTTCCACTTTATTTGCACATACCATTACAACTTATCATTCCATTAATCTTAGTTATCATTTTGAGTATAAAGAAATACATAGTAAAATCATTATAAAATGAGTCACACCCAACATTTCGCATTAAAGAGAAATAAGTCTTAGATTTTTACGAATTATGACATTTTTATTTTTACGAAAAATTCTTATTGAACTAAACTGCCAGTTAGCACAATATAAAAAGGGGATCGCCGCAGCCTAACGGGTTCACTTTTGAGGTGCAAAATTTAATTCCACAATACATTTTTAGCGTGAATTCACACATGAATTCACGTTTTTTATTTCCTTGGTATTACTGCACTCTTTGGTATTTTTCTTTAAATTCAAGCATGAATTCGCATACTATTTCTCGCATAGGAAATAATTATTGTACAGTGTGAATTTAACTGTTAATTATCATGTGATTTTCTTTGTGAATTTACTTTATTAAACTATTTGGAAGTTTTGTTGAACAAGTTGTAAATTTAACATTTTAAAGTAAGAGCATTTCTTTGTAATGAGAAATGCTTTTTATTTTTGTCAAAATTAAAGGGATATTTAAATAACAATAATAATATAATAAAAAACAATATGATTTTATTTTAAAACGATAAATAATATGATAAAATCATGTTATCATTAAATAAGCGAGGTGCTTTTTATGAAACAAGTTACGACACTCTTTTTAAAGCTAGCTGTTATTTTTATAGGAATCCCAGTTCTTGCATTGTGCATATTTTTGGTGCCTAAGATTGGGAATTTTGCTGGAGAATTGTATCCAGATATTGCTTATATGAAATCTCTCGTTTTAATCGATATGTATGCGGCAGCGATACCTTTTTACTTTGCTCTGTATCAAGCTTTTAAACTTTTAAGCTATATTGATACGAACCAAGCGTTCTCGGAATTATCGGTAAAGGCTTTAAAGAATATAAAATACTGTGCCATCACGATCAGTACCTTGTACCTGCTAGGTATGCCACTCTACTATCTCATGGCGGAAAGAATTGACCCTCCAAGTTTCATACCAATCGGATTGGTCATTATTTTCGCCTCTATGGTGATCGCCGTTTTTGCTGCTGTTCTCCAAAGACTTTTACAAGAAGCAATTAATATAAAATCAGAAAATGATTTAACGGTCTGAGGTGAAGGATATGGCAATTATTATTAATATTGATGTGATGTTAGCAAAACGAAAAATGAGCGTAACGGAGCTTTCGGAGAGGGTTGGGATTACAATGGCAAATCTTTCCATTCTGAAAAATGGGAAAGCAAAAGCGGTTCGTTTATCAACATTAGAAGCGATATGTAAGACTTTAGATTGTCAACCAGGTGATATTTTGGAGTACAAAAGCGACGAAGACACTTAATAAAAAAAGACAACAACTTTCTTCAACCAACGGGATTAGATAGCGAAATTAAGATGAAGGGATAGCGATTAAGCTATCCCTTCTCTGCGTTTATTATTGTTATTTAATTAGAGAATTCCATTGAGAATTGCATTGATATTAGTGACAAAAAATGTGAAGTGATTTGCAATGTTTGCACCTCAAAAGGGAACCCGTTAGCCGCAGCCATCCCATCTTTAACATAAGCACCCCATTAGTTGAAGTGGAATATTTCACAATCTTGCTCTCAAAGTAAAAAAAGGGTAATTGTTTGTCTTGCCTCTATATTCTTTTGTATAAACGTA
>Ga0268255_10001691_pt1 | contig 12533 bp, 13 predicted proteins | sample AgamicOrMarz_FD_200256 | JGI IMG/M metagenome (GOLD analysis project Ga0268255, IMG submission 200256) | Agave microbial communities from Guanajuato, Mexico - Or.Ma.rz (v2) (version 3) | ecosystem: Host-associated > Plants > Phyllosphere > Phylloplane/Leaf | place: Guanajuato, Mexico...
CATTTTTTGTCTTAATTATAGATATTAAGTATCTGTAATATATTTAATATAAAGGAGATCAAATCAGATGGAAAAAAGAGAGTGGAATTCTAAAGAAATGGAGCGTTTAACAAAGAAAATTGAATTCCTTGATAATCCTGAAAGAAGAGGAGATATCCCGCCAGAACAGTTATTGAATATGCTTCCTATTCATAAAACTGCTAATATCTTAGATTTAGGTGCTGGGACAGGGTATATAACAATCCCAGCAGCTAAAATCGTGGAGGGACAGGTTTATGCATTAGATATCGATCCTAAAATGTTAGAGGTTGTAGACTCTAAGGCAAAAAAAGAAAATATTCCAAATATCAAAACTTTGAAAGGTAATATTGATGATATTCCGCTGCCTGACCATTCAGTGGACCTTGCATTAGCTTCATTAGTTCTTCATGAGGTTAAGAACTTAGCTCATTCACTAGAGCAAATTAAACAAGTGCTTAAATCTGATGGATATTTCGTATGTATTGAATTAGAAAAGAAAGATAACCCTACCGATCACCATCCTAGAATTTCCTCAGCAACGATGGAACAGGAAATTACCAATGCAGGACTTAGAGTAATACAGACGTTAAATCCGACAGATGTTATTTACATTATTATTGCAAAGAAGTAGCCTATGTGGACAGTTGGTTTGGGATACGTATAAACACAAAATCTTAAACCTCTTGATACATAACTCATAAATAACTCATGAAAAGGAGGATATTTTTTTCATATCCTCTTTTTCATGAGCAGGTTAGTCCCAAATCATTGGTCTTTCAATATGTAGCATTCTTAAGTATTGTAACAATTGGCCCGTATGAACTGCATCATGGAATGACTTTCTTTCCAAGGTATCTCCCAGTGTCCGTCTAATTGGTTTATGTGGCCATTCAATATAAATCGTATTAAAATCGCTTGGTTTTAAAGTAGAAACATAATTAATAAATTCATTGTAGTATTCTTTAGACCTATTTAATTCATCTTCTAGATTTGTATATGGCTCAGCCCATAAATGTGCCTGCTCTTCATCCGTAGGTAATCGCTTCTCTTTGAGAATCTTTAGCCAAGAAAAATCATGCAATAACACATGTCTTATTGTCTCTCCAACAGTTAATGCATCTTTATCAGGCCTCCAGTTTAAAAGGTGATTTGGAAATGCAGCTGCGGTCATGAGGAAACGTCGTCGGCATTCTTGAAAGTCTAGTAAAAATAATTCTAATGAATTCAATATGAATTCCTCCTTTTTATATTTTTCTACTTAATTGTAATTAATGAATAGTAAGATTATCATCGAAGTATGGATTACATTAATATTTTGGAGGAATGAAATTGAACTTTGATCCGTTAGTTTCAGAGGTTGCTTCAATTATAAGTGAACACTCACGATCCACAATGTTATTAACTTTATTAGATGGTAGAAAATATACGGTTTCTGAATTGGCAATTGCTTCAAAAATAACTCCTCAGACGGCCAGTTTTCATTTATCAAAAATGATCGATAAAGGTATTATAAAATCTGAAAAACTAGGCAGACATAAATACCTTTCTTTAGCCAATTCTGAAGTGGCTAAGGTCTTAGAATCATTTTTATCGCTCACAGAAGAAAGAAAACCTAATTCCTTTAGAGAGGTTTCCAGATCGAGAGAAATACATTTTGCTCGAACATGTTACGATCATTTAGCTGGAAGGCTGGGAGTGGAAGTAACCCATTCCTTATTAGATAACAAATACATTCACGATAATGGAGAAAACTTCGAACTTACTTCGCAGGGAGAAAATTTTATACACTCCATTGGGATCGATTTAATTCAATTAAGAAAGAAAAGACGTGCGTTTACTTGTAAATGCCTAGATTGGAGCGAAAGAAGATTTCATTTATCAGGGGCATTAGGCAATTCCATTTTACTGCATACACTAGAAAATAATTGGATAGAAAGAATACCTTCCACTAGGGCACTTAAAGTGACCAATAGTGGTATAAAAGGCTTTAGAGAAGTATTTGGAGTAACCCTGAAAATATGATGTAAATGAAGAAAAAAGCTCAAAGTGGCTACGGATTGAATATGCAAAAGGAAAGCAAGGATGGGTCAGTGCAAAGTATACAACTTATTAATCTTTTGCAAATTTAATTTGCACTAATATAGTTTGATACTCTTCTTTAACTAACGTGTGGAAGAGCTGAAGACCCAGCTGCCGATTTTGGTAGCTTTTTTTTTGCTAACAGGGCAGGTTACTTAAATAAGTAAAATATCTTCGAATGTGCAGCAAGCTAATAGCTTTTTTAAATGTTAAGAATATGTAAAGTAATGTTCTTGTCCAATTCGATATTTAATGATCTGACATACAATGTTCTATCCTTTATTTAAGGTGGTGATATATTAAATCACATGGTTATGGCATTAATTTTGCTTTAATCGTGGTGCTTTTCATCCTTTTAATTATTGTCAGTAGATCTTCGTTAAATACTAGTTTTAAATAAACGGAATAATTAAGCCGAATTTCTATAATTGTTCGAAGCTATAGGCTTTCAAGGAGGAATGAGTAAAAACATGGAAATTGAAGTTACAATCATCATGCCTTCATATAACCGCTATCCCCTTAATCTGCTTAGCCTTTATGCATTGGAGAAACAGAGCTTTGATTTATCCAAAATGGAAGTGATATTGATTGATGACGCCTCTACCGACCAGACCCCAAAAATTAAGGAATACCGTCCTCCCTACCATTTTCAATATATTCGCAATAGAACCAATATTGGGGTTGCTGCTTCAAGAAATATTGGACTTAGGCATGCGAGGGGAGAGATTATTATCATTTTGGATGCAGAAACCATCGTTCCCCCTAGCTATGTTACCATTAACCGCCAGCATCATCTAACTCACGAGAACTCAGTTGTTATTGCAGGAAGCAAGCGGGGTCGCATTTATACCTTTTTATCCCCGGATTTTACTAATAATCAAATCAACGAGATTTATAAGTGGAGCGAAAAAAATTCTCTCTTCAACCAACGCCTTAAAGAGGTGGTATCGCAAGAACAGACACTTAGTAACTTAACGACTCATATCAGGCTTTTACAAGAACCCCAACAAGTGGTTAAGAAAGAGGATATTGACGATATAAAAAATTTATCCTCAATTGTAAAATACAAAAGTTATGCTCATCATTTATTAAAATACCTTAGGGAACATTTTTATAGCAGCCCATTGCGTTGGATGGCTTGCTTAGGTTTTCTTTCTATTAAAAAAAGTTTTATGGAGCAAGTCGGCGGCTATGAGGAGAATTTCAAAGGATGGGGACCCGAGGATGCTGAGTTTGCTTATAGATTATATAGGGCAAATGCTAATTTTATTATCGAAGATGAATTAGAAACGTATCATCAAGAACATCCGCCGTCGAATACGAAGGAGGAGGATATGAACTTAAATCGTCTGTTGTTTCAACAAAAGCACCCGGTACTTGATGTATCCATTAGAGCTCTACACTCTATTCATCCGACGGATTATGGACTCGTGGAAAAGATTATATTAGAACATCAATCCCTTTATGCAAGTTTTCCCAATGAGTTTCATGAATTTAACCATGCAATCATAACATTACTTCTTCAAATTCGTATAAATATTGCAGAAAACCGTCCCCCTGTTAACCTCATTCAAAATACCGAGTTCAGTGACAACTCGATTGCAATGGAACGTATCCTGATCGAGAGAGATCAAATACAATCCTATAGTAAATACAATTATCTTGTATGGTTGTTCGATAAGCTGACTACGATCTAAAGTTTAGCCTGTAATAAGTTAAGGATTAAATAGTGGAGAAAAGATGATGGAGGAAAGGGTTGAAGAAGCTTTTATAATTAAACTCAAGTATTAAGTAAACACTTCATGGGGAAGTATACAAATTGGGCAGAAAAGTTAGTAGAGAAGCACTTTTACAAGTGCTTCTCTACTAAAACCTCATCCAGAGAAATGATTCTATGTGTTAACTCTTTATTCGAATCTAAAACACCAATAACAATTTGATTATCTTCTGTTATTGTCGCATATCTGAAATGTTCATCCCCATTAATGAGGAAAGTAGTTACCTGTTTTGCCTCCATCTTCGCAAAGACACTTTCTGTGTACTCAAGTGGTAGAAAGTCATCCAATCCTTCTGTTGGTCCACCAACCCATTTAAACAGGATATCTTTGATTGTAAATTGCTCAATCATCGATAATCTTTTCTTGAATAGTAGCTTATCCACGGTTACTGTTTTCAGTTTAATCACTCCTCAAATAGTAAGTAAAGTTTATACCTTCAAACTTCTAACATCAACTGTATTCCGGTGACAGAATATTTACATTTTGATTTCGGGTTAATGTTAAATTTTTTAAATGTATTTTAGGCACTATTTAAAATAGAAATCATTTTTTAACATTGCTCCTTTCCTTGTTCCACTAACGAGCAGTTTAGTTGAAATAAGGTTAGGGAATCAGTTCAATTGAATTGTAAAATATTTTGGGTTATTTTTAGTGTTTCCTAATATAAAATTTCAAAATTAGTTGTATGTTTGTCCAAGCATTTTACTTCCTTTTGAATTTAATAAAATCAAAAGGGAGGTGGAAAGTAATGAATGATGAAGTTGTTTCTATTGGAGCAAATTGTGTGGTAAGAATTGGAAATCGGTTTTTTCTACTTGTAGAAATTGAAGTGGAAGATATAGACTTAGAGGAATTTGTTTTTATACGAATTTCTGAGCGGGAGTTTAGAACATTAATAAGAGCGGGTGTGCAACGTTGCACAATTTCAGACCGTATTCCACGTAACAATGCAGAATTCATATGTGTTCTAATAGAAAATGGTCGAGCATTTTTGGTTTTCGACGTGGAAAACAATGAAGACGAAGCTGTACTTGTTAGAATTTCATTAACAAGAGCAGAAGAGTTAATCCGTAGAGGAGCAATGAGATGTACTGTAATTAATAGATAAAGAAAAAGTTATTATGGTTCTGCAAAGGGATACGAAAATTAATTTAACATATTGAGTCGTTTAGACGGCTCTTTTTTTTCGATAGCAAGTTTGTGAAATATTGTACTTAAAGTAACGGGTGCAATAGTTGAACAGTGGGGATGGCTGTGGCGGTATAATAAGAATGACCATTAAATTTTATGTGAAGGGATGATATTTTATGAGTAATAGTGTTTTGTTAGTTGTTGATGTTCAAACAGCATTGATTAAAGAACATCCATATAATGAGAAAAAAGTAATTGGGAATATCAAAAAACTTATCTCTATTGCAAGAGATTCTAATAAAGAAGTGTTATATGTTCGGCACGATGATGGTATAGGTGAAGAATTAGAATATGGTACTGATGGATGGCAGATTTATAATGAAATAGCACCTAATAAGGATGAAAGGGTTTTTGAAAAAAAATATAATAGTGCATTTTTCAAAACTGGCTTAAAGGAATATTTGGAGAGTAAAAAAATAGATACTATTATTTTGACAGGACTTCAAACAGAATATTGTATTGATGCAACTTTGAAAAGTGCATTTGATAATGGATATAGGGTAATTATTCCAGAACAAACAAATACAACATTTGATAATGAGTATCTATCTGGTGAAAAACTTTATGAGTTTTATAATTATAAAATATGGAATAATCGTTTTGCCAAAGTGCTATCTGTTGATGAAGTAAGCAAAATTTTGTTTAGGTAAATTATTTTTTGGGTTACATAGGTTTAATAAAGTCACAATGTCCTTATTTCACTTTTTACGGTTTTATTGGTTTAGTTGTCCTATTTCTTATAATTGCATATGCAGTTAGTGTTGGCATTGATAATTCTAAGCAAGTTAAGGCTTAAGGTCCGAACTTAAAGAAATAAAAAAACAACTTAATAATTAATGTGAAATAACTTTATGTTTTTATTCAAAGGGATTAGAGTTAAAAACGGTGATCGCCACGGCGGTCTTTTTTCTTGTTGAACTAACTTGCAGTTATATACAGTATGATTTTTGACCGTATTCATAGTAAATAACAAAACAAAAACAGCCTCTTTTATAACTTTGTTTACTTATTATATTCAGTAAGTAATTATAGTTTTCAACGTAAACAACGATAGGACTTTACTTGGAGAGGTGGGTATGATAGGCTCGTTTGCCTGATGAAACCTAGACTTCAGCCTTTCAAGACAAATCGTACCCAAAGAGGCTCCAAGTTAAGTCCTTAAACACCTATTCTATGGAAACATATAAACAAAGATAAAGGGTGCACCATATCAATGTTTTGTTAATTGATACTGTATATAAGAAGCAGTTTAGTTGAAGAAGGAATAGCAAAGGAAAATAAAAAGTAAATTGTGTACACCATAAATGTGAAGGAATAAGTTCAGCATTTTGTTGTATGTACAATAATTTACTGATCTTATTTTTCGATTTATTCAATTCCTAAAAACAAGCTTTCTTTTTTAAATATCTCATGCAGGAGTAGGTTTTTTCTTGAATTCAAGATAGAAAATTTTTTCTTTTCTAATAAAAGAGGTGAGAAAGAAGCCAAAGTTTCCAGTTTGGGCGGTAAAGTTCGATGGGGCACTTGAACTTTCTTATCCCCAAATAAGATCGATTTTTTGGATCCAATGTGAAACCCCCAATCTCCAAAAGACGGAACAATTGTATGATAGCTGAGTACTTGGAACCCGGCACTTTTTATGGTTTTTCCAATACTCCAAAAGACAATTGGTGTTTGATCAAGTGCGTTTGCTTGACTTACGAAAACTCCATCATCGGTAAGAGAACGTTCTAATAGGGAATAAAATTCTACTGTATAAAGGTCACTAATGATTCTATTTGATGGATCTGGAAAGTCGACAATAATAACATCATAAGGAAAATGATTGGTGGCTAGAAAGGTAGCAGCATCTTGAGGATAAATCGTTACACGGGCATCGTGAAGTGAGTATTGATTAAGTTTGGCTAGGTTTGATACATATTTGGCAGCATCTAATACTAAGGGATCTAATTCAACTAGAGTAATATGCTTTACATCCGGATATTTTAGTACTTCTCTTAAGGCAAGACCATCACCACCACCTAAAACAAGAATATGTTTTCGGTTTAATGCAATGGTTAGAGCTGGATGGACGAGTGCCTCATGATAAACCTGTTCATCTAAGGAGCTGAATTGCAACTGCCCATTTAGGTACATTCTTAAATCAAGGGCTTCAACGATTTGGATATTTTGAAATTGACTTTTACCCGTGAATACTTTACGGTGATTCCCATTCAGAATCTCTCTCAATCCAACTATGTCCCTTTTATTTTCAAAATAGGTTTCATCACTGTCTTGATCCCTTGAAATTGATGTAGGAGCAAGCGGCCACTGATATTTCTGGGAATTCCAAGGTTTTGTTATTCCACGACAAATGTGATGAATGATGGCCCTTTTTGATGAAATTTCCTTTAAGATATATTCCACTTGGTATATGGGATCTTTATCACCACAAGTATATATGTCTAATGCAGCATAACCTTCTTCAGGCCATGTATGAATGGAGATATGCGAACTAGCTAAAACGATCATACCGGTCAATCCTTGTGGATGAAATGGATAGAAGTAGGAGGACAAAATCTTCATCTGGCCGTTTTTAGCAACTTTAATAAGTAATTGTTCCAAATATGTCTTATTATTTAGTAAGTCGCTATCGCACTCAAATGCATCAATGATGATATGTTTTCCTTTCATACTAAAACACATCCTTTCTTTAAATCCAGTTTAATTTTACCATATATTTATCTTTATTATGCTTCAAATACGTAATGCAGACATTGTCATACCCCCTTCATATAGAATGTTGTGGGATCCTAGCCTCACGAGGGCGTTTCTGCAATTTGTGAGAAGGCTTTTTCACTCCTAGAATTTTGTCTATAAAAACCAAAAAGGCACAACTAGCTATTATTCACTAGTTGTGCCTTTTCCAATATGACCGCTTATGCAGCTTGTTTTTCTAAATGTCTCATTTATAAAATGCTTCATTGGTAATGTATATATCCAAAGAATTCTTTACCTTTTTTTAAAAGAATAAATATCCCTGATAAGTACATTATAAAAAGGTTCGTTCATTCAACAAGTGAGGGGGATTTTTATGGGAGACTTTTTAGGTTTATTTGGTGATGACAAATCACGCAATCAAGAAATTGATACTGAATCTGAAATCCAAAGTGATCAAACAAGCGGTGCATTAAAGCTTCATAAAGAAGAGTTAGATATTATAAAGAATAATGTTGATGCTGGAGAAGTGGTCCTTTCTAAAGATGTTGTTGAGGAACAAAAAACTGTGGATGTTCCTGTCATGCATGAGGAAGTTGTTATTAAGAGAACGCCAATTAATAATGAACGAAGTGATGAAGCCATTAGTTCTGAGGAGACTATTCATATTCCTGTTACCCAAGAACAGGTTGAGGTAAATAAGTACACAGTGACTACTGAGGAGATTTCCGCTTCTAAACGTCAAGTTCAGGAAACTCAGCAAGTTCAAGAAACACTTAAACACGAAGAGGCACACGTTAATACAACTGGAAGTGTAGATATTAACGATGGTTCAGGCTTTGAAGATATAAATAACAGCTAAAAACAAAAACACCTTTTCATTACTTAATGAAGAGGTGTTTTCACCATTTTTTATGGGGGGACATAAAAGTTGCTTAATGAGCAGAATTCAACTCATGATCATCACGAGGAAATTACGCTTGAATTACATAAGGAAGAATTACAGGTAAGTAAGAAAATTATTGAAACAGCACAAGTTAATGTATATAAGAAAACGTACACCGAGGAAAAGCAAATTATGGTTCCAGTAACCCATGAAGAACTAATCATTGAGAAAAAGATAGTAAATCCCGAAAGTAACGCGGATCCAAAAATTGAAACGATACGAATTCCTTTAAGTGAAGAGCATATCGAGGTAACGAAACGCCCAATTATTTTAGAGGATGTTGAAATTTATAAGCAAAAAATTGAAGAACATATCCAAGTAAATGAAACTTTAAAGGAAGAGAAAATTAACATTGATACGGTCGGAGATATAAGGGTAATAGATGATAATCAAACATAAAATGTATAATTAACTAAAGGTATGGGTGCGATTCTTCAAAAAAGAAGGTCGCCTTTTTTAATCAAGTAACGGGATTGTGTAGACCTTAAAGTTGGATTATCTAAAGCCAACTCTTGTGTTGTTTTCCTTTGCCAGGATTCTTTGTGATAGTAACATTCTTAGACCCAATCCATATAACTAAAACCGTAAACTGAACCAATTGTTAGAACGACCGTCCATAAAATCAAGCTAACTCCCATCCAACTAATGATTCGAGTTCGGGAGGAACCAAACGTCAATGCAGAATGGGAGCTAATAATGCAAGTCCGGGGAGACCATAACGTTCCCATATTCGTCTGGCCCTCGTCTCTTTTTTTTTATTAAGCACTATTTTGGTCTATTGTATAACATTCTTATAGTAACGGATGCAGTCTTGTGACCGTCTAGTTAAATGACATAGTTTTTGCTCATTTAAGTGATAAATGGAAAGATTAAAATAAATGTCCTTTGACACGGAGCCTCTACGAACATGATTCTCTTATAAAACGAAGTCAAACTGTTTTTGGCAAATAAAAAGGCATTATGTTTTAGAATATAAAAAGAGCCTAAATATACAAGTAGTGAATAAAAACTTGCATAATTTAGGCTCTTTTTAGTTTATTCCTTGTTTCAGTAGAGCACCCGATAGTTTAATAAGAAATCTTTAAAGTTGAATATCTAAATCATTTAAAGTCCCATTCAATATTTATCTGATTTTTTCCGCCAACTCTAAAATAATTCCCTCTGGACCACGAACGTAGCATAACTTATAACTTTCTTCATATTGCTGTATCTCACTAAAGATTTCTGTGCCCTTCTTTTTCAATTTTGCAACAATAGCTTCAATATCTTCAACAGCAAAGCAAATATGTCGGATACCCAGCGTATTTGCAAAAGGTTGCTGAATATCTTTTTCATCTGACGGCGTATAAAATTTGACTAGCTCTATCCATGCCTGACCATCTGGCATCCCCAATCCTACACATACCGTTTTAACATCATTAAGCCCAACTATTCTGTCCAACTGTTCTCCATCCAATTCCCATTCCGCTTGCACTTCAAGTCCTAAATCAAGAAAAAACGCTTTAGCCTCTGAAAGATCATTTACGTTTATACTCACATGATCTATTCTATTGATCTTCATATCTCATACCTCCTATGTTCCTGTTATTTCAATACCTGTATTCGTTTAAGGCTTGTTTGTAATTCTAATTCGCTTAAAACAGAAAATATCCTTCTTCAACAAACCAGCTCCGTTAGTGGAAGAAGAAAAAAGGGATCGCCGCAGCCATCCCAATCTTTAACTCTTGCACCCGTTAGTTACATAAGCAGCAAAAGGATCTTCCAGGAGAAGATTTTTTATTGCCTATAAAGACCATGCTACGGCCATAAACGGAGCGAGACTGCCGATCTAGGTCGGCAGTCTCGTCTTAGTTGGATATTGAACTATCGTTCGCAGTTAGTATAATACTTGCTAATTTTCGGAAGGACGTTGTCATTGTTAGTTTTGGTCGCATTTTAAAACAGGTGTTTTCGATTCAAAATTAGGAGATCAGTTCAAGGAACTGTAGCACCAAACGGTTAAAGACCTCAGGTTGGTCCATCGGAGGTAAATGAGCAGAACCTTTGATAGCGACTTTTCGTGCCCCATGGATCCTTTCAGTAAGAACATCTGCAATCTGCAGGAAATCAGGATAATCCCGATCACCAGCAATGACCAGAGTAGGTACTTTAATCTCTTCCAGACGCTCAATTGGAGGAGGTGATAGCACTGTAAGCCCCTTACCGAACTCCGGCAAGGAAAACGCGTGCTCCGTCATCATCTGGTACCTTTCCCTTGCTTTCCCGTTTGCTTTATTCACAGGGGATCCAGGACCGTCAAAATACATCTGGATATCCATTTCCAGTGCTTCCTCGCGTGTTCCCTTTTGACATATCTCGTTAAAACGCTCCATATCAAGTAGTCGCAGATCGGTGCGGGGATGCCCCATCAACGCTGACGAGACTAGAGTCAAGCTCTTCACCATTTCCGGATAGACGAGCGCAAACTCAACAGCCACCGTACCTCCAAACGACAGTCCAACCACGTGTGCCTGCTCTACCTCCAGGCCTTTCAGGACTGCCCGTGTATCGTCGTACAGAGTGAAGGGGATCTCTGTCGCAGGCGTCCGACCTAAGCCTCGGATGTCAAAGCGGATCACCATGTACTTTTGCGAAAACTCCTCTACTTGATCCTCCCACAATCGCGTGTCGAGATTGAAGCCGTGAATCAACAGCAATGGTTCTCCCGTCCCTGTTACTTCGTAATAAAAACTAGTTCCGTTTACATCCAGAAAACCAGAACCAACTGATGGATTAATTTCCATTTTTCATACCCCTTTACCATTATTGCTTCTTCATGAAATCGACTACCTTTGCTGATAAGATACTTTCGCAGGTCTTTCCTACTGCTCATTTCAGTATAATTCACATCCCATGTAAACTATCCTGCCCTTTAGCTTAATAACAATTATTTCAAATACCCAATATTTGTGCAATTGTTTATTCAATTAAATTACCCGATTGTTGTAAAAAAGCAAATGACGATTGTTCAACTAAACTGCCTCATTAGTGGAACAAGAAAAAGAGCTGCATCGATAGCAGCTGGTCTTTCACTATAAGCACCCTATGTTAAAATATCCATCTAAAAATAGTGATAATCCCAATTAATGTAAAGCAAAAAGTTAATACTAAAATAGAGATACATCCAATGGTCACTAACTTATCACCTAATGTTTCAGTAGGTTCTTCGACTAATTTTTCTTTAACTTTATCCTGAATAGGAGAGTACCCCTGAAGTAATTGCAATTTTTGTATTATTTCAGGATTACCTTTAAATTTTAAAGCTCTTGATATTCTAGATGGATCATTCCCCTCAGATTGTTCGAACGCAGCACACGCTTTTATCATTTCAGGGGTCTTATTCACTTCTAGATACCAATATCGACCAGCCATTGATGGATATTTTAATGAAAAATAAATATCACCCAATTTTCTACGCAGCTCTAATTCATCAGGGTAAGTGGAAATTAACCCGTGTAGTCTATCTCTTGCTTTCCCTATATCATTTTTTTTAATGTCATCTTCTATTTTTTTTAATGTTTTAACAGGTACTTTTTCAATAAAAAACACCTCATTTAACTCTATTCTTCTATATCTTTAATTCTCGGTAGTTCATATAAATTCCTTCTTTAATCCTCGAAGTATGCAATTACGAATAGTAAATGGTTTCTTTATACAAACTATACTTATTACTAAAGGGAGGCTCTGTTATGCGTGATAATACCAATTTGGCTGTTTTTGTCTTTTTTTCACTTTTAGGCTTTGTAGCAACAATAATTTTTAGCAGTGTCATAATATCTCAA
>Ga0268255_10001693_pt1 | contig 12507 bp, 8 predicted proteins | sample AgamicOrMarz_FD_200256 | JGI IMG/M metagenome (GOLD analysis project Ga0268255, IMG submission 200256) | Agave microbial communities from Guanajuato, Mexico - Or.Ma.rz (v2) (version 3) | ecosystem: Host-associated > Plants > Phyllosphere > Phylloplane/Leaf | place: Guanajuato, Mexico | collected...
ATAGACTTATTAAAATAAATAAATGTAAATTATTAAATTTTAATAAATATAATAATATTATTGAATTAGAAATTAACTGCTCAAAAGGTACATATATACGTACTATTATAGATGATTTAGGAGAATATCTAGGTTGTGGTGCCTATGTTATAGGACTACGTAGAATAGCTTTAGCACAGTATAATACACAGCATATGGTTACATTAGATAAATTAAATAAAATAAATATAGAAAAATTTTTTATTCCATTAGATCATGCTATTGCTTCTATTCCTGCAATAAATGTTAAAAAGATATAGCTTTATTAGTACGTATTGGTAAAAAAATAAAATTAAATAAAAAATTAATACCTTAAATTGGAATTGTACGTATAACTTAAGTAAAAGAAAATATTTTTTTAGGTGTTGGTAAAATAAATTAATTAGGTTATATTTTTCAACATCGTTTAATTATTAATAAACGTACTTGATTTGATTAAATAATAATATTATTATTAATAAATTTGGAGTTTTCTAATGTCTAGAAGTGTTGAAAAAAAAGATAAAATAATTTATGATTTTGGTCGTAATGCTAAAGATAGTGGTTTAACAGAAGTTCAGGTTGCTATTTTAACAGATCATATTACTAATTTGCATAAACACTTTATAGAAAATAAAAAAGATTATCATAGTCGTCGTAGTTTATTATTACTTGTTTCTAAGCGTCGTAAACTGCTTAATTATCTTAAAAATAAAGATATAATGCGTTATTCGATATTAATTGAACGTTTAGGTCTACGTCGTTAAAATTTAATTAATTAAAATTAATAAAGGGGCCTTGCAAGGCCCTTTTATTAATTTTAATTAATTAAATATAAATAAATTTATAATATAAAAATATAATTTTATTTATAATATTAAAAGGATATTATTTTGTTAAATCATATAATTCGTAAATTTAAATATGGTAGGCATACTTTAACATTAGAAACTGGTCTTATAGCACGTCAGGCTACTGCTGCAGTTATGGTAAGTATGGATGATACATCTGTATTAGTTACAGTTGTTGGTGCTAAACAAGTTAAAGAAGATCAAACATTTTTTCCTTTGACTGTAAATTATCAAGAAAGAACTTATGCCGCAGGCCGTTTTCCAGGGGGATTTTTTAGAAGAGAAGGAAGACCTAGTGAAGGAGAGACTCTTGTAGCACGTTTAATTGACCGTCCACTTCGTCCTTTATTTAATGAAGGATTTTATAATGAAGTTCAAATTATTGCAACTGTAGTATCATTAAATCCACAAGTTAGTCCTGATATTGTTGCTATGATAGGAGCTTCTACAGCTATTAGTTTATCTGGAATACCTTTTAATGGTCCAATAGGTGCAGCACGTGTTGGTTATATTAATAATGAATATGTATTAAATCCTACTATAAGTAATTTAAATGAAAGTAGTTTAGATATGGTAGTATCAGGTACATCAAAATCAGTATTAATGGTAGAAGCAGAATCAAATTTTTTGAATGAAGATAAAATATTGAAAGCAATATTATTTGGTCATGAACAACAGCAGATTGTTATTAATAATATTAATTATTTAGTAGATGAAATTGGTAAAAAAAAATGGGATTTACCAGATAAAAAAAATAATCTAGATTTAGAATCTAAGATAAAATTATTAGCTGAAGATAGTTTAAATAATATTTATTCTATTAAAGAAAAACAAGAACGTTATACTAAAGTTGATATGCTTAAAAATGAAATATTAAAAAAAATAATTGAAAAAGAAAATATATTTGAAGAAAATAAAATAAAAAATACTATTGAAAAATTAGAAAGAAATATAATAAGAGGTCGTATTATTAGTGGAGAAAATAGAATTGATGGTCGTAAAAATGATATGATACGTAGTTTGGATGTACGTATTGGTATTTTACCAAGAATACATGGTTCTGCATTATTTACTAGAGGAGAAACTCAAGCATTAGTAACTGTTACTCTTGGTACAGAGCGTGATGCACAAAATGTTGATGAATTAACTGGTGAACGTACAGATTATTTTTTATTACATTATAATTTTCCTCCTTATTGTGTAGGTGAAATAGCTAGAGTAAGTTATCCTAAAAGACGTGAAATAGGTCATGGTCGTTTAGCAAAACGTGGTTTAATAGCTGTAATGCCTAATGCTATTGAATTTCCATATACAGTACGTGTAGTATCAGAAATTACTGAATCTAATGGTTCTTCTTCTATGGCTTCTGTTTGTGGTGCATCTTTAGCGCTTATGGATGCTGGTGTACCAATAAAATCTGCAGTAGCTGGTATTTCTATGGGTTTAATAAAAGAAAAAGATAAATTTGTTATTCTTTCAGATATTATAGGTGAAGAAGACTCAATTGGAGATATGGATTTTAAAGTAGCAGGAAGTAGAGAAGGAATAACAGCACTACAGATGGATATTAAAACTGAAAATATTTCAGAAGAAATTATTTATATAGCATTAAAAAAAGCTAAAGATGCTCGTTTAAAGATTTTAAGTGTAATGGATAAAGTAATTAGTGTACCACGTTTAGATATTTCTGAATTTGCACCACGTATTCATACAATAAAGATAAGTATTGATAAGATAAAAGATGTAATTGGTAAAGGTGGATCAGTTATACGTGCACTTACAGAAGAAACAGGAACTATTATTGAGATAGAAGATGACGGTACAGTAAAAATAGCTGCTGTTGACATTGATAAAGTACATAGAGCTATTTTTATGATTAAAGAAATAACAGAAGAAATTAAAGTTGGAAATATTTATAATGGAAAAGTAAATTGTATAGTTGATTTTGGTGCTTTCGTAACTTTGCGATGTGGTAAAGAAGGTTTAGTGCATATTTCACAAATTGCAAATAAAAGAATAGAAAAAGTATCAGATTATCTTGATTTAGGGCAAGAAGTTTCAGTTAAAGTATTGGAAATAGACCGTAAAAATCGTATACGTTTGAGTATTAAGGAAGTTATTAAATAAAAATAAATATTTTTTTATATTTTATTTATAAAAAATTAAAAAAAAGATATATTTAAAAAATTAATAAATATTTTAATAGAGGCATGTGTACATGTTGTCTGAAGAAGTTACTTTTACTGATCTTGGGCTTAAAGATAATATTATAAATGCATTAAATGATCTTGGTTATAAAAAACCATCACCAATACAATTAAAATGTATACCATCATTACTTGATAATCGTGATGTATTAGGTATTGCACAAACAGGTAGTGGTAAAACTGCTGCTTTTGCTTTACCATTAATTAATAACATTAATCCTAATATATCTATGCCACAAGTTTTAATTATGACACCTACTCGTGAATTAGCTATACAAGTAAAAAATGCTTGTTTAGATTTTTCTAAATATATAAAAGGTATTAATGTAATATCATTATATGGTGGACAGAGTTATGATATACAGTTTCGTGGTTTGAATAAAGGACCTCAAGTAATTGTTGGAACCCCAGGAAGATTATTAGATCATTTAAAACGTAGAACATTAGATTTATATAATTTGAAATGTCTAGTATTAGATGAAGCTGATGAAATGTTGCGTATGGGGTTTATTGAAGATGTAGAAAATATTCTAAAAAATATTCCATTAAAGCATCAAACTGCACTATTTTCTGCTACTATGCCAGAAGCTATTCGTCGTATTACATATCGTTTTATGCATAATCCTTATGAAATATGTATTAAATCTAGTATAAATACTATTCCAGATATTATACAGAAATATTGTATTGTACGTAGTTTTAATAAAACAATAGCATTGTTACGTTTTATAGAAATTGAAGATTTTGATGCTGCTATTATTTTTGTTCGTACTAAAAGTGCTACATTAGAAGTAGCCGAAGTACTATATAATAATGGTTATAATAGTGCAGCACTAAACGGTGACATGAATCAAGTATTACGTGAAAAGACACTAGATCGTTTAAGAAAAGGTAATATAAATATATTAATTGCTACTGATATAGCTGCTCGTGGTTTAGATATTGATCGTATTAGTTTAGTTATAAATTATGATATTCCAATAGATGCTAAATCTTATGTGCATCGTATTGGTCGTACTGGTCGTGCTGGTCGCACAGGACATGCTATATTATTTGTAGAAAATAGTGAACGTAGTATATTACGTAATATAGAACGTATTATGAAGATTAATATGATAGAAATAGAAATACCTAGTGCTGAAGTATTAAGTGCAAGTCGTATAGAAAAATTTTCTTTTAAGATAGAGAATGAGTTAGAAAATAGTGATATTGATATGTATCGTGTTTTATTAAATAAAATAAAACCTAAAAAATTTGAAATTAGTATTGAAACGATGGCAGCCGTTTTATTGAAATTAGCACAAAGTAAATTTCCACTTATTTTAAATGATAATTATGTTATAGAAAAAAGAATAAATAGTAATTCATTAAATGAAAATAGTAAATTAGTAGAAAAAAAAATAAAAATGAATCTATATAGAATTGAATTAGGTAAAAATGATGGTATTGAAGTACGTAATATTGTAGGTGCAATTGCTAATGAATGTAAAATAAGCAATCGTTATATAGGAAATATAAAGTTATTTTCTTCTTATTCTACAATTGAGTTACCAAAAAGTATTTCAAATGAACTAATATATAATTTAAATAAAAAAATGATTTTAAATAAGCCTATTAATATAAAATATATTCGTGAAGTAATTGTAAGTTATAAAAAAAAATTAAAAAATATTATTAATAAAAAAGATTCTATAGTATTTAGAAAAAAAAGAAATTTTATTATAAATAAAAGTAAAAATATATATAATATATAGTAGTATATAAATATTGATAAAGTAATTTATTATATTTATATAAATATGTATAAAAAACAAACTTATTACTATAACTTGAAAAGCAAGCTTATGATCACATATCATATATATAGTATAAAAAAATAATTTATTTTTTAGTGGAGAGGTTTAGATGGGGAAGATTATTGGCATAGACTTAGGTACTACCAACTCTTGCGTAGCAATTATGGAAGGAACAATACCTCGTGTTTTGGAAAATAGTGAAGGTGATCGTACTACTCCATCAGTAGTAGCTTATACACAGGATGGAGAAATTTTAGTAGGACAACCTGCTAAGCGTCAATCAGTCACTAACCCTAAAAATACTCTTTTTGCTATAAAACGTTTGATTGGACGTTGTTTTAAAGATAAAGAAGTACAGCGTGATGTTGATATTATGCCTTATGAAATTATAGCTGCTGATAATGGTGATGCTTGGTTGAATGTTAAAGGTAAAAAAATAGCTCCTCAACAGATATCAGCTGAGATTTTGAAAAAAATGAAAAAAACTGCTGAAGATTATTTAGGTGAATCTGTTGTTGAAGCAGTAATAACTGTGCCTGCATATTTTAATGATACTCAACGTCAGGCAACAAAAGATGCTGGTCGTATAGCTGGATTGGAAGTAAAACGTATTATTAATGAACCTACAGCAGCATCTTTAGCTTATGGATTAGATAAAGAGACTGGAAATCGTATTATAGCTGTGTATGATTTGGGAGGTGGTACATTTGATATTTCAATAATAGAAATTGATGAAGTTGATGGTGAAAAAACTTTTGAAGTACTAGCAACTAATGGTAATACTCATTTAGGTGGTGAAGATTTTGATAGTAGATTAATTAACTATTTAGTTGATGAATTTAAAAAGGATCAAGGTATAGATTTACGTAATGATCCATTAGCTATGCAACGTTTGAAAGATTCTGCAGAAAAAGCAAAAATAGAACTTTCAGCCTCTCAACAAACAGATGTTAATTTACCGTATATAACAGCTGATGCTACAGGTCCTAAGCACATTAATATAAAAGTTACTCGTGCTAAATTAGAATCTTTAGTAGAAGATTTAATTAATAAAACTATAGAACCATTAAAAGCAGCATTAAAAGATTCTGGATTATCAGTATCTAATATTAAAGATGTAATTTTGGTAGGTGGTCAAACACGAATGCCATTAGTACAGAAAAAAGTAAGCGATTTCTTCGGAAAAGATTTACGTAAAGATGTTAATCCAGATGAAGCAGTTGCTATAGGTGCAGCAGTACAGGGTGGTGTGTTAGCTGGTGATGTAAAAGATGTGTTACTTCTTGATGTAACACCATTATCGTTAGGTATAGAAACGATGGGAGGTGTTATGACTACTTTAATAAGTAAGAATACTACTATTCCTACTAAGCATAGTCAGGTATTTTCTACTGCTGAAGATAATCAGTCTGCAGTAACTATACATGTTTTACAGGGTGAACGTAAAAGAGCTATTGATAATAAATCATTAGGTCAGTTTAATTTAGAAGGTATTGCACCGGCAATGCGTGGTATACCGCAGATAGAAGTTACTTTTGATATTGATGCAGATGGTATTTTACATGTATCAGCTAAGGATAAACATAGTGGACGAGAACAAAATATTACTATTAAAGCATCATCTGGTTTAAATGATGAAGAAATTAAGAAGATGATAAGTGAAGCTGAAGCTAATGCTGATTCAGATCGTAAATTTGAAAAATTAGTACAAATTCGTAACCAGGCAGATCATATACTTCATAGTACAAAAAAACAAATTAAAGAAATTAGTGATAAATTGTCTGATAATGATAAAATTATTATTGAAGAAGCTATTTCTAAATTAGAGATAGCATTAAAAAGTGAAGATGAAAAAGAAATTGAAGAAAAAATGAAATCACTAATTCAAGAATCTAGTAAATTATTAGATATTTATAAAAATAAAAAAGAAAAAAATGCTAATAGTTCTGTAATTGATGATACTAATAAAAAGGATGATAATGTTGTTGATGCTGAGTTCGAAGAAGTAAAAGATAAAAATAGTTAATTTATAATTAATATTATATTAAAAAAAATTATATTTTAAGTTATGCCATGAAGGCAAGAAGTAAAATGGATAAATTAGACTATTACGATATATTAGGAGTTTCCAAAAATGCTGAAGAGCATGAAATAAAAAAGGCATATAAACGCCTCGCGATGAAATTTCATCCAGATAGAAATCCAGGAAATCATGCAGAAGCAGAAAGGAAATTTAAAGAAATAAAAGAAGCGTATGAAGTACTAACTGATACACAAAAACGTGCTGCATATGATCAATATGGTCATGCAGCATTTGAAAATAGTAATTCTACTAATAGTGCTAGTGCTGATTTTAGTGATATATTTGGTGATGTATTTGGAGATATATTTGGTAGTGGACGTCGTCAGCAATCTAATAGTAGTTCTGATTTATGTTATAAAATTGATATTACGCTTGAAGAAGCAGTACGTGGAGTTATACGTGAGATACGTGTTCCATCTTTAGAAGATTGTGATATATGTAATGGTAGTTGTACTAAACCTGGTACTTCAGTATTAACTTGTTCTACCTGTAGAGGTAAGGGACAGGTACAAATGCGTCAAAGTTTTTTTGTTGTACAGCAAACTTGTCCAAGTTGTCATGGACAAGGTAAAATTATTAAATATCCTTGTAATAAATGTCAAGGAAATGGTCAAATAGAGAAATTAAAAACATTATCTGTAAAGATACCAGCTGGTGTAGATACTGGTGATCGTATTAGATTATATAATAAAAGAAAAAAAGGAAGAGGAGATATTTATGTAGAGATACAGGTATTGAAGCATACTATTTTTGATAGAGAAGATAATAATTTATTTTGTGAAGTACCAATTAATTTTTCTAAAGCAGCTCTTGGTGGAGAGATAGAAGTACCAACTTTAAATGGTCGTGTTAAACTTAAATTACCACCAGAAACACAAACTGGTAAATTATTTAGAATGCGTGGTAAAGGAATAAAATCAATACGTAATGGTAAGCAAGGTGATTTACTTTGTAGGGTTGTAGTAGAAACTCCAGTAAAACTTAATGAACAACAAAAAAAGTTATTATATGATTTAGAAAAAAGTTTTTGTAGTTATTGTGGAATTAAAAATATTCCACGTTATAAAAGCTTTATTGAACGTGTAAAGAATTTTTTTGATAATTTAAAATAAAAATAGATAGTTATAATTATAACATATTTTTTATTTTTTTAAATATATTAGATTTATGACGTGCAGCTTTATTTTTATGTATTAATCCTTTAGTTGCTTGACGATCAAGTATAGATTGCATAATAGAAAATGAATTATATGCTGCTTTTTTGTCACCTGTATTAATAGTGGTGTATACTTTTTTAATATATGTACGCATCATAGAGCGACGACTATTGTTATGTATTCTCTTTTTATTAGATTGTCTAGTTCTTTTAATAGATGATTTAATATTAGCCAAAATTCAAATCCTATATTTATTATAAAAAAGAAATAATAATATTATTATTTCACTTAAAATAAATATTTTCAATTAATTTATTAAAAATATTATTAATAGTAAGTTATAAATAAATATTTTAAGTATTAAAAAGAGATAAAAATGATTGATTATAAAAGTACTATTAATTTACCTAAAACTGAATTTCCAATGCGTGGTAATTTAGTAAAAAGTGAACCACGTATATTAAATATTTGGTATGAAAAAGATTTATATGGAATTATTCGAAAGGCTAAAAAAGGTAAAAAAATATTTTTTTTACATGATGGTCCACCATATGCTAACGGTAGTATTCATATAGGTCATTCAGTTAATAAAATTATAAAAGATATTATTATAAAGTCTAAAGGTTTAATGGGCTATGATTCTCATTATATTCCAGGTTGGGATTGTCATGGTCTTCCTATTGAATTAAAAGTAGAGAAGATGATTGGAAAACCAGTAGATAAAGTATGCTCTAAAAAATTTCGTAATATTTGTCGTAAATATGCAGAAGAGCAAGTTGCTATGCAAAAAAAAGATTTCATTCGTTTAGGAGTATTAGGTGATTGGAAAAAATCATATTTAACAATGGATTTTATTGTTGAGGCGAATATTATTCGTACATTGAGTAAAATAATAGAAAATGGTCATCTATATAAAGGTACTAAACCTGTACACTGGTGCATAGATTGTTGTTCTGCTATAGCAGATTCTGAAATAGAATTTTATGATATAATTTCATCTTCTATTTATGTTAATTTTATTGCAGTTGATACTGATAGTGTTGCAGTAAAGTTTGGTTTAAAAAATATTAATAAATCTATTGGAATTATTATTTGGACTACAAATCCATGGACTATACCAGCTAATCGTGCTATTTCTGTTAATCCAGATTTATGTTATCAATTAGTAGAAGCAAATGGATTATTAATTATTTTAGCTAAAGAATTAATAGAAAATATAATGAAAAAAGTTGGTATTTCTTATTGGAAAGTATTAGGTAGCACTAAAGGTAGTAATATGGAATTACTGTTATTTAATCATCCATTTATGAATTTTAATGTTCCTATTATTCTTAGTAAGCATGTTAATTTAGAAGTAGGTACTGGTGCTGTACATATAGCACCTGGTCATGGTCCAGAAGATTATATATTAGGTAAAAAATATAATTTAGAAATAGCTAATATTGTTGGAAAAGATGGATGTTATATAAAATGTGATTTACCATTATTAAATGGATTAAAGGTATTAAATGCTAATAATATAGTAATAGATTTATTGATAAATAAATGTATGTTATTTAATATTGAAAAATTTAAACATAGTTATCCACACTGTTGGCGTCATAAAACCCCTCTTATTTTTAGATCTACGCCACAGTGGTTTATAAGTATGGATAAGTCATGTTTACGTAAAAAATTATTAAAAGAGATTAATAATGTTACATGGATACCTTATTGTAGTAAGGAAAATATAGAAAAAATGGTTTATAACCGTTCAGATTGGTGTATATCACGTCAACGTAACTGGGGAGTTCCAATGTCGTTGTTTGTGCATAATGAAACAGGAGAGTTACATCCTAATACTTTATATTTAATGGAAGAAGTAGCAAAAAAAGTTGAGAAAAAAGGTATTCAGGCTTGGTGGGATTTAAATATTGAAGAATATCTTGGTTCTGATGCTACTATATATCATAAGGTATTAGATACTCTTGACGTTTGGTTTGATTCTGGATCTACGCATACTGCTGTTGTTGCTGTAGCAAAACAATATGAAGAAAAATCTAAACTAGATATGTATTTAGAAGGATCTGATCAACATCGTGGTTGGTTCATGTCATCATTAATAATTTCTACTGCTATAAATGGAAAAGCTCCTTACGATAAAGTACTAACTCATGGTTTTATAGTTGATGGTAATGGAAGAAAAATGTCAAAATCTTTAGGTAATGTTATAAGTTCTCAGAAAATAATAGAAAAATTAGGTAGCGATATTTTTCGTATTTGGGTTGCATCTTCAAATTATACTGATGATATGACTATATCAGATGAAATTATAAAAGGTTCAATAGAATCTTATCGTCGTATTCGTAATACAGCACGTTTTTTATTAGCAAATATGAATGGTTTTATTCCTAAGTTGCATAGTGTAAGTAAAGAAAAAATGATAGTACTAGATCGTTGGGCAGTTGGTATTACAAAAATAGCTCAGGAAGAGATAATTTATGCGTATAAAAGTTATAACTTTCATAATGTAATAAAGCGTATTATGCGATTTTGTTCAGTAGAGATGGGATCTTTTTATTTAGAAATAATAAAAGATAGAAAATATACAACTAAAGCAGAAAGTATAGCTCATCGTAGTTGTCAAACAGCTATTTATCATATTTCTATGGCACTTGTGCGTTGGATTGCTCCTATAATTTCATTTACAGCTAATGAAATTTGGGAATTTATTCCAAGTAAGAGTGCTGATTATGTTTTTACTGAAGAGTGGTATAATGATTTATTTTTTTTAGATGATACACATACTATGAATAATAAATATTGGAATGATTTATTTAATATACGTAGTGAAGTAAATAAAGTTATAGAAAATGCACGTAAAGAAAAATATATATGTAGTTCACTAGAGGCTAATATTTTTTTGTATGCTGAACATGGTATTGCAGAAAATTTACGTAAATTAGGAAATGAATTATGTTTTGCATTATTAACATCTGATGCTGTAGTAGAGAATTATGAAAATTATTTTTTTAAAAAAAATAATTATGTATTTACTAGTGATAAAATTAAAGGACTTAAGATAGTTTTAGAGAAAGCGAAAGGAAAAAAATGTCCACGTTGTTGGCATTATAAAAAAGATATAGGTAATTTAGCTGATTATCCAGAACTTTGTGGTCGTTGTATTATTAATGTTGTAGGATTAGGTGAAGAACGTAAATTTGTATAAAAAAAATATTATATTATTTTTTTTATTAACTATATTAATATTATTATTAGATATATATAGTAAGCAATGGATTATGAATAATTATTTCCTTAGAAATAAAGATCATATTATACTTTTTTTTAATTTTAGATATACTTATAATCCAGGAAATTTGTTTTTATGTTATGTTAAATATAGTTGTAATAGTATTAAAATTTTGTTTATTTCTATTATAAGTATTTTATATGTATTAATAATTATGTTTATTAGTAATAAATATTTATATATTAATAAAATTATTTTTTATGCTTTTATTATAGGAGGTGCATTGGGTAATATATCAAATAGGATAATATATGGTGTTGTGATAGATTTTATAGATATTTATAATTTTCCTACATTCAATATAGCTGATTATGTTATATTTATAGGTACTATATATTTAAATATTATTTATTATTTCGGAGAATATTTTGATAAAAAAAGCGATGTTAGTTCTTGCAGATGGAACTAAATTCTTAGGAAGATCCATTGGAGCAGAAGGTATAGCAGTAGGTGAAGTAGTTTTCAATACTTCATTAACAGGGTATCAAGAAATACTAACTGACCCTTCTTATTTTAATCAAATTATTACTTTTACTTATCCTCATATTGGTAATATTGGTACAAATGAAATAGATAATGAATCTAATAGTATACAAGCACAGGGATTAATTGTCCGTGATCAATCTATTATTGCAAGTAATTATCGTAATAAACTATCATTATCAGATTTTATAAAAAAACAAAATATTATTAGTATATCTAATATAGATACTCGTAAGTTAACATGTTTATTAAGAAAAAAAGGTGCACAAAATGGTTGCATTATTGCAGGTGATGTTATTGATGAGAATTTAGCACTTCATAAAGCACGTACGTTTGTTTGTATTAAAGATCTAACTAAAGAAGTAAGTACTACTAATAAATATAGTTGGACACAGGGTAATTGGAATATAGAAAAAAATGATTTTTTATCATATAGTAATTTTAAATATCACATAGTAGCATATGATTATGGTATTAAACGTAGTATTATGCGTATGCTAGTGGACTGTGGTTGTAGTATAACAGTTGTTCCAGCAAAGACAACTGCAGAACAAGTACTTTATATGGATCCTGATGGTATATTATTGTCAAACGGACCAGGAGACCCTATGCAATGTAAT
>Ga0268255_10001702_pt1 | contig 12445 bp, 9 predicted proteins | sample AgamicOrMarz_FD_200256 | JGI IMG/M metagenome (GOLD analysis project Ga0268255, IMG submission 200256) | Agave microbial communities from Guanajuato, Mexico - Or.Ma.rz (v2) (version 3) | ecosystem: Host-associated > Plants > Phyllosphere > Phylloplane/Leaf | place: Guanajuato, Mexico | collected...
GTGCCGCGTTCGCGCCATCCACTTCATAGCGCAAGTGGCTTTGCCCATAGCCGGCCGTCAGGCCGAAATCATGGAACATGGACGCAACGTAGAGAAGTTCCGGGTCGAACGCGAGACCTTTGCGCTTCCCTGCCAGGGCAGCCCAATAATAGACACGCGTGGAATGCTGAAACAGAAAATCGCCCTCCGATTCGCGAATGAGTTGCGCTGCGTCGCGCGCCATTTTGCTGTCGGGGATTTTTACGCCAGAAACCTCGTCGCCGGCATTCGCCGTGGATTGATTCAACGTGGGCTGCGCTTGCGCGTGCGCGTCGAGGGTCGGGACCATTCCCCCAACCGCAAGAGCAACAGCGGCGCAAATTGCAGCGACAGTACTGCGGGACTTCATGATGTTCTCCTTCTCGCAAAGAAATGCACCCTTAGCGGGTAGTTCGCTGTTCCCAATTCGAATTGAGAATGATGCTGCAAACGTTCGTTCGCACGAATTCCGGGTCCTTGTAGGCGAGGAAGTCGTCGTTGAATGTGCCGAACGTGCTGCCCGGGCGATGCTTCATACCGTGATAGAAAGCATCGATGATCCTGTTTGCAAAACCGGGATCTCGGGGATACGCAGCAATCACCGCGTCGCGTTCTTCGTCGGTGAATTCTTCAAAGCCGCGCCCCGCTACGTCCATTCCTGCGCCTGCCTGCAACAGGGCAATTTCGCCGTGCATGTGTTCCGGGATGCCAGGCGTCGTGTGCAAGGCGACGGCATTCCAGACCTTGTCGATATCCGCCTCGGCGATGCGGTGGCTTCGCAGAAAATCCCGCGCGGCGTTCGCGCCATCCACTTCGAAGCGAAGCTGGCTCTCGTGATAGATCGACGTCAGACCAATGTCGTGGAACATAGCCGCGACGTAAAGCAATTCCGGATCGAAGGTCACGCCTTTGCGTTCTCCGAGCAATGCGCCCCAGAGATACACGCGAGCGGAGTGCATGAACAGCAATTCATTTTCCGTGTCCCGGATAAGATCAGTCACCTCACGCGCCAACTTACTGTCAGGTATCTTCACGCTGGATTTTCCGTTCGTCTGCATCGCTCTTCTCCATTCATCTGGTCCTGCATTTACGGGCACCTGGCAACGGCTGCTGCCTGTCGCTGGCTCGCGCACCGACTGCGTACTTCAATGAAATCGCCACTGTCGAGCCGCTGTATAGGGAGGAAGTTACGCTTCTATCGGGCCACAATACAGACCCAAGATTGACGATTCTGGATGTACCATTGAAGGCTATGACGACGCTCCCAATTGGCCTGGATCGCTCCGCGAGCACATCGCTGTCCACACAAATCTACGGCGCGATTCGACACGCCATAGAGACGGGGCAGCTTGCCGCCGGCGCACGGCTGCCATCGTGGCTGGATCTGGCCGCGCAGATCGGCGTCTCGCGAGGCACGGTCCGTGTGGCCTATGAACGTCTGATCGATGAGCAGTTCGCGGTCGCTTGTGGAGCGGCCGGCACCCGGGTTGCGGAGCGGCCGCCCTTGCCTGCATCGCCCGCGCGGTCACCGGAAGCGCCGCCGTTTCCCGATCTGTTCCACGCATTCGGCGCGGCTCCTTTGGCATTTCAAATGGGTGTGCCTTCCGAGGACGCCTTTCCTTTCAAGCTATGGTCGCGTGTACTCACGCGCGCGGCGCGGCGGGCTGCGGCTGCGCCGGTCGGCTACCCTGATCCGCGGGGCGATCCGGACTTCCGGAAGGAAATTGCAGCCTATCTGGGCGTAGCACGAGGCTTGCGGTGCAGTCCGTCACAGGTTCTCGTCACTGCGGGTTTCTCGGCTGCACTGGGCCTCGCAATCAGAGGGCTCGGTGTTGAAGGCAAAGAAGCATGGATAGAAGATCCGGGTTTTCCGCTCACGCGTACCGCGCTCGATCTGGCGGGAATGACTGTGAAAGCCATTCCAGTCGATGCAGACGGACTCGACGTTGAAGCCGGCATCCGGAGTTCTGCTGAAGCCGCTCTGGCAGTCGTGACACCGGGCCAGCAGGCGCCCCTCGGAATGGCCATGTCGCTCCCCAGGCGGCTCGCGTTGCTCGCATGGGCTCGACGAAACGGCGCATGGATCATCGAAGACGATTACCTCAGTGAGCTCCAGTTGAAGGGTCGCGCAGCGCCGGCCTTGGCATCGCTGGATCCAGACGGACGGGTGTTGCATATCGGCAGCTTCAGCAAGACTATTAGCCCGGCGCTCCGACTTGGCTTTCTGGTAGTCCCGGTTGAAATGGTTCGCCGTTTTGGCGACATTGCAGCGTGCCTGATGCCGGCACCGGGGTCGTTCGTGCAACACGCCGTGGCAGAGTTTCTGCGCGATGGGCACTATCTTCGGCACCTGCGGCATATGAAGCGTCTTTACGCCACGCGGCGCGATAGCCTGCTTCGTTGTCTCAACGATTTGGCGCCGGACTCGATAAAAGTGCACGCGGCTGCGGGTACGGCCATCGTGACCACACTTCCCCGCTCTACATCTGACGTAGACGTTGCCATGCGAGCACTGCAATCCCGCCTGGCGCCTGCGCCTTTGTCGCCTTGGTATCTGCAGTCTTCTGGTCCACAGGGCTTATTGCTGAGCGTGACCAATCTCGATGAACGCAAGATAGTCGAACACTGTCGCCGGCTGGTGGAAGTGGTTCGCAAGGGTAGTTAGGCGACAGGCATGCGGGCTTGCTGTCCGCTGAATGGTACATAAAGAATGTTCATTCTTGGTGCTTTCTTGTGGTCCAGCCCGGACCCACAATGCGAGAACACCAGGGAGATGCAACATCATGAACATTCGATCTATCGCCGGTGCTGTCGCCGCAGGCATTGCTCTTTCCATTGCCGTACCGGCTACCGCGCATGACACGGCTGAGACCGTCACGCCGAACTTCCAGCACGCGATTCCCAACATCCCAGGCAAGTCGTTGATTGCGGTCGTTGTCGACTATGCGCCCGCCGCAGCGTCGCACGCACACGAGCATGCGAAGTCGGCTTTTATCTATGCATACGTCGTGTCGGGCGCCATCGAGTCGCAAGTCGACGACGGCCCGAAGCGCATCTACCACGCCGGCGAAAGCTTCTTCGAGGAGCCCGGCGCGGTTCACCGTGTCAGCCGCAATGCAAGCAAAACCAAGCCCGCGAAGTTGCTGGCGGTGTTCGTGGTGGACAGCAACGACAAGGCCCTGACCACCCCGGTCGAGTAATCAGTACATCAAGGAGTAAAAGTATGAGCATGCGTCTGGACTACAACCACATCGCACCTGCGGGCGCGAAAGCCCTCGGTGGTGTTTACGGCTATGTTCTGCAGAGCGGCCTGTCGCCTGTTCTCGTAGACCTGGTCTACCTTCGTGTTTCGCAGATCAACAACTGTGCGTACTGCCTCGACATGCATACACGCGATCTGCTGAAAAAAGGCGTGAAAGTCGAAAAGCTCGCGCTCGTGCAGGCCTGGGCGGAAGCCGGCAATCTGTTCGACGAACGTGAGCGTGCTGCACTCGCGTGGGCCGAATCGGTCACACGTGTTGCACAGACCGGCGTACCCGACGAAGCCTACGAGGCAGCCCGTGCAGTGTTCGACGAGCGCGAACTGGTCGACCTCACAATCGCCATCGGACTCATGAACACGTATAACCGCATGGCGATCAGCTTCCGGAACACACCTCAGGCCCCAGTAGGACGGTGATAACGCTTCGCATCGCTGCGGACACATCAATCAGGACGCATCGCAACGGCGTCGTTACCCAACCAGTTCGACCATCACGATGTCGGTGTCGTCTCGCGCTGTCATCGTAAGCCGCGATTCGCCGGTAACCACGACTCCATCGCGTGGCGCGAGCCGAACCTCTCCCACGTCGAGGCGGCCGTGATCGGTAACCAGATACGCGTGGCCTGGCGGACGCAACACGTGATGCAGCGTTGCGCCTTCGCGTATCGTCGCGATGCGCACGCGAGCGTCGGCATTGATAGACAACGCGCCTGCACGCACGTCGTCCGGATCGCCGCTCGCCAGCGTGACGAAGCGGCCTTCGCGACACTCGCGCGAACAGACACGCGTCGCCCAACGCGGCGTGCCACCCAGCGTGCGCGGGTGCAACCAGATCTGAAACAGCCGCGCCGGCGAACTCTCCTCGTTGCGCTCGGCGTGATGTACCGCGCAACCCGCGCTCATTGCCTGCACGGAGTCGGCGACCAGACGTGCCCGATTGCCGGCGTCGTCTTCGTGCGTAATTGCGCCTGAGCGCACCCACGTCACGATCTCGACTTCACGGTGAGCATGAAGGCCGAAGCCCGAGTGTGCCGCGAACTCATCGTCGTTCCATACGTAGAGCGCGCCGAGCGGCACATGATCGGCGCGTCCGCACTCGCCAAAGCGAAAATGCAGCCGCGCTTCCAGCCAGTCGCGACTGATTACATCGAGCGACAGAAAAGGACGATGTTCGATCATGATGTGCCTGAGTTGGATCGCGCGCACGCGTGCGCGCGCCGGTGCAATCGTCGAAGACTGCACCAGACGCGCCCTCGCGTGCTCAAGGAACGCTTAGACCTGCTGCTGGCCGCCGTCCACGAACAGCTCGGCGCCGTTCACGAAGCTCGCGTCGTCGGAGGCGAGGAACAGTGCCGCGCTCGCGATCTCGCCAGGCTCGCCGAGGCGGCCCATCGGGATCTGGGCGGCCAGGTAATCGGCCAAGCCTTGTTGCTGCGCCGCGTCCGGGCCGGCGAGGTCCAGCAGGCCAGGGGTGCGGGTTGCGCCGGGGCTGAGCGTATTGACGCGGATGCCGCGGTCCTTGAGATCAAGAATCCAGCTGCGTGCAAAGGCGCGCACCGCGGCCTTCGAAGCTGAATAGACGCTGAATGCAGCCGTGCCCGAGCTTCCAGCCGTCGACCCCGTGAGGATCACCGACGCACCTTGTGCGAGCAGCGGCAGCGCTTTTTGCACGGTGAACAGCACGCCCTTCACGTTGCGGTCGAACGTGTCGTCGAACTGTTCTTCGGTGATGCTGCCCAGCGGCAGCATTGAACCGCCACCAGCATTGGCGAACAGCACATCGAGACGCCCCTTCTCCTGCTTGATCTGCGCGTACAGCGCGTCGAGTTCATCGAGCTTTGCAGAATCGACGCGCACGCCGGTCACGTTGCCGCCGGCTTCGCGAATTCCGTTCACTGCGGCGTCGAGTTCGGCCTGACGGCGACCGGTGATATAGACATGCGCGCCTTCTGCTGCAAAGCGTTGAGCAGTGGCGAGGCCGATGCCGCTCGTTGCGCCGGTGACCAGTGCGATCTTGTTGTCGAGTTTGCGTGCCATGGTGTTTCTCCTTCAATTCGATAAGTGGATGACTACGTCGGAAAACTACGCCGGGTGTTTCGTGCTGCGATGTAAGGAGAATATCGACGCAGCCATCTTTTCGAAATAGAATTGATTGCAATCTAACGTTGCAAAAATGAAATGATGAGGCGAGATGGCGAAACTGCCTGATTTCGAGGGACTGGCGATGTTCGCGAAGGTCGCTGAGGAAGGATCTTTCGCGGCCGCCGCGCGCGCAGTGGGCGTTTCGGTGGCGACGGTGTCGCGCGGCGTCGCTCGCCTGGAAGACCGGCTGGGCGCGCGGCTTTTCAATCGCACATCGCGTCAACTGGCGCTCACCGAGTTCGGCCGGACAATCTGCGAGAAAGCGGGCCAGATGTACCGGCAGGCCGAGGAAGCCGAAAGCGCCGCCCGCGAGATGTCGGTGCAACCGCGCGGGCTCGTGCGTCTGGCGGTGCCGATGTCGTTCGGGCTGCGCTGGGTCGCGCCGCTCCTGCCGGCATTTTTTCGCGCTTATCCGGAGGTGTCGATCGACCTGCATTTGTCCGATGCGCCGGTCGACCTGGTTGCTGACGGCTTCGACGCCGCGCTGCGCATCGCCGCACTGCCCGATTCGTCGCTGGTGGCGCGACGGATATGCGCGGTAACGCAATACGTAGTCGCGTCACCGGACTATCTGAAGCGTGAGGGACGGCCTATGCATCCGCGCGAACTGGTGGACCGCCCCTGCCTTTCGTATGCGTATCGCGCACGCAGCGATGTGTGGCGCTTCACGAACGACGCGGGCGAGGAGGAACCGATCATGCCGATCGGTCCACTGCGCGTGACGAACTCCGACGCACTGTTGCCCACGCTGCTCGATGGTCTGGCGATTGCGGAGTTGCCCGAGTTCATCGCCGGCGAATATCTGGCCGATGGCCGCCTGGAAGCAATCCTCACCGACTGGTCATTGACGAAAGGCGGCCTTTACTTCGTCACGCCGTCGGCGCGCGCCCGACCCGCAAAAGTGAGCGCGCTGTCCGACTACTTCGCAGAACATCTTTCCGATCCGTCGTGGCGATGGCCGAAGTGATCTGCTGAAGTGTTTTCATGTGGGCTAACCGGACAGACGTTCATCATTGCATGGGTGCAACGATGCATCCGGGCTCGACATAGCTTTCGCCGAATACAATGCAAGACGAAGAAGGGTCGCTTCGACCGGCCCGTATAAAACACAGTGATCGATGAAAGTCCCCAAAACGTCTGCTAATGCTGAGCCCACGGCGGCCGACCGCGGCAAGATCGCACGCCCGGTCGCAGGCGCCATTGCACCGCACAATCCGCACAATCCGCACAATCCGGACGAGCCGCACGAGCCGCGCGCTCGCAGCATCGCTCTCGCGGCGAGCCTCGCTTTGATCGCCTTTTCACTGCGCACGCCGATCACGAGCGTGGGTCCGATCCTGCTCGAAGCAGTGCGGGCCACCAACCTTTCGCGCACGGGCGCGAGCGTGCTGACGACATTGCCGTCACTATGCTTCGGTCTCTTCGGACCGCTCGCGCCGCTACTCGCGCGGCGCCTCGGCAGTGAACGTGCATTGCTCGCACTGCTGTTGCTGCTCACGCTGGGTACTGCGTTGCGCGTCTTTCCCGTGTGGGAGGCGTTGTATCTCGGCCAGATTGTGGCCTGCTTCGCCATCGGCTTGATGAATGTGTTGTTGCCAGGCGTAGTGAAGCGCGACTTCCCGCACCACGTTCCACTGATGACTGGAGTCTACAGCGCGGCAATGTGCGTCGGCGCCGCCGCGGCGGCGGCCGGGACGGTCCCCGCGGCCCATGCGATCGAATACCTGCTGGGCGGCGCGAGCGGCAACTCCTGGGCATGGGCACTGGCGCTGTGGGCGTTGCCCGTCGCGTTGGCCACGCTGGTCTGGGGCGTGCGTCTGCCGAAGAAGTCGACCCACGCAGGAAGACACGCGCAAGTCGTTCGCGGATTGTGGCGAGATCCGCTTGCGTGGAAGGTCACGCTGTTCATGGGTTTGCAATCGTCGCTGGCGTACATCGTGTTCGGCTGGCTGCCGACGGTGCTTCGCACGCGTGGCATGAGTGCGGTCGATGCCGGTTTCATGCTGTCGCTCAGCGTGGTCACGCAGGCCGCGTCGTCGCTACTTCTGCCGTTTCTGCTGGCGCGACTGCGTGATCAGCGCGCGGTGAATGTGGGGGCGTTACTGTCGACAGGCGTGGGTCTGATGGGTTGTTTCTTCGCGCCTGCGTCAACCATGTGGATCTGGGCGCTGCTTCTCGGCGCCTCGCAAGGCGCGGCGTTCACGCTCGCGCTCACCGTCATCGGCTTGCGCTCGTACGATTCGCACGTGGCCGCGCAACTCTCCAGCATGGCTCAGGGCATCGGCTATCTGATCGCGTCGTGTGGGCCGTTCATCGCCGGATCGCTGCTCCATGCAACCGGCTCGCTTTACAGTCTCGCTGCTTTGTGCGCGGGTATCTGCGTCGTGTCTGCGTGGTTCGGCTACGCAGCGGGGCGACGGGAACACGTCAACGCGCATCTCGAGTCGACGCCTTGAAGACGCAATAAATACGCTGCCGTCGTGGGCAACGGCCCGTTCGTAGCCGACGTGCGCCGTGACATCACGCGTCATGGCAACGTATCGGATAGGCTCAACAAGGTCCGCTGGATCGCGGCGCGGTTAATTGACCTGCTGCTCAGCGGGTACGAGCCATTGCCTCGCCTTGCCCGCGCTCAATGCCTCGACCAGTTCGGCGAGCGGCATGGGTCGGCCGATGTAGTAGCCTTGCGCCTCGGTTGCGCCGATGTCCCGCAACGCAGCCAGAGCGACCGCATCTTCGACACCTTCGGCCACCACGCCCAGACCGAGCGATTCCGCCATCCGCACGATCGCCCGGACGATGGCGCGCGTGCGCGGACTCGACGTCAAGCCGACGATGAACGATTTGTCGACTTTCAGCGCACTGAAGTGATACTGATGCACATAGCTGAGCGATGAAAAGCCGGTGCCGAAGTCGTCGAGCACCACCGACACGCCGTTGTCGATCAGATGCTGCATCGTCTGCCGGGCGACTTCCGGCTCCGCGATCAACGCGCCTTCAGTCAGTTCCAGACGCACGCGCGACGGTGCGACGCCGTGCTGTTGCAGCAGCGCGAGCACGTCGCCGGCGAACTCCGCGCGCGTCATGCTGTAGCTCGAACAGTTGACATGGACGGGAGGCCAGCCGGCATGCGCTGGCTGCGCGAGAATTGCCGCGACGCAATTGAGCATGTACAGATCGAGCCGGCCAATCAGCCGCAGTCCTTCCATCGCCGGCAGGAATTCTCCCGGCGCGAGCAGGCGGCCATCTTCCTGCCGCCAGCGTACCAATGCTTCGAGCGAGGTCAGACGGCCTGTGATCGTGCAGATGATCGGCTGGAAGAACGGGATCAGTTCGTCGTCGCGTTTAAGCGCATTTCGTAATGCGCCTTCGCGCCGCATCCGGTCCGAGACCTCATGGCGCAACTCCTGATTGAACACCACGTAACTATCGCGGCCACCGTTTTTCGCGCGATACATCGCCGTGTCGGCGTCGCGCAACAGGTCGGCCGGTTCCCTGTGAAATTCATGCTCGGCGGTCACAATGCCAATGCTGCATGACGAGAAAACGACGTGATCGTCGATATGAAACGGCAGGTCGAACACCGACAATATCCGCTCGGCGATGGTGACTGCCGCTTCGAGCGACGCTTCGGGCGAGAGGATCGCAAACTCGTCTCCCCCGAGGCGCGCGAGCATATCGGTTCTGCTCAGGCAGTCGCGCAGCCGTTTCGCTGCCGACACCAGCAGCTGATCGCCGAAATGATGGCCGAGACTGTCGTTGACTACCTTGAAGCGGTCCAGATCGAGGAACATCACGACCAACCGTCTTCCGGAATCCAGATGCCGGATCCATTCCGCGCCGAGCCGCTCGAGAAGATGGCTGCGATTGGGCAGCCCGGTCAACGAGTCGTGGAAGTTCTCGTGCAACAGTTGTGCGTTTGCCCTATCCAGTTCGCGAGTGCGCTCCTGCACGCGCGCCTCCAGTTCGAGGTTTGCGGCATACAGTGCATCGGCGGCGCTTCGCCGCGACAATGCCGTATCGATGTGACGCGAGACGAACGTCAGCAACTCCTGATCGCGGGGCGTGTACTGTACGTCGGTCGAATAGCTCTGCACCGCGAGCATGCCTCGCACCTTACCCGCTTCGAAAAGCGGCACACCTAACCACGAACGCAGGTTCAGGTGGTCGTGGTCGAGTTCTACCTTGCCGTCGCGGATCAGGCGCTCCGCATCGGTACGATTGAAAAGACACGGTCGACGCTGTGCAATAACGTATTCCGTGAAGCCGCGTTTATAGCGCCTCGGAGCCGGCTGCTCGTCAACCAGTTCATCGACGTAATAGGGGAAAGAAACCGTTGCTGTCGCCTCGTCATACAGTGCGATATAGAAGTTGTGCGCGTACAGCAGTTCGCCCAGAATGCGATGCAGGCTGCGGAAGAACTCGACCATGTCCCCCGACGCGCTCGACAACTCGGCGATACTAAAAAGCGCACTTTGCAGATGTTCCGCGCGTTTTCGCTCGGCCACTTCCTGCCGGAGTGCGTCGTTCAGTTCCGAGAGTTCCGATGTCCGGCGCGCTACGATATTTTCGAGGTTCGCCCGGTGAAGAATGCGGTCGAGCGCCATTGCCACATGACGCGCGACCACGAGAAACAGCGCCCGGTCGTCGGCGCTGTATATGCGCGATACGTCATAGACCTGCATGGCGAGCATGCCGAACACTTCGTCGGATGCGTTCTTCAACGGCGCGCCCATCCAGAATTCGGGGCGATCTCCAACGCAAAAGAAGCGGCCTGCCGCTTCCGCCTCCTGAATTCCGGCGGCGTCGATCAATAACGGCTGTCCGGTCGTCAGGACCTGCGCGGTCAGCGACAAACGATCCGGATCGAGCATGTCATAGCTTTCGGATTCGAGTGCGTCGACGTCGATCACATCCACATAATACGGATACGTGATACGTCTGCTTTCCGGTTCATACAGCGCGAGATAAAAGTTCTCTGCATCGATTATTGTGGCCAGCTGCTGGTGAACGGCATGCAGGAACGCGGAACGTTCGCCGGTCGAACTGGCCAGGTACGCGATTTCGTGGAGCACGCGCTGCGTGTGTTGCGCGCGCACGAGCGCGTCGCCAAGCAGTTGCAGTCCCAATGTGTTGGCGAATGCCGCGAGCGCTTCGTCGTTCGCGTCCTTTAGCGGCGCGAGCAGCCAGCCGAGCGCTTTGTCGCCGGTTCCGGTCGGCCAGCAATGTAATGCTTGCGACTCGCAAAATGGGACTAACGCGTCGTTCGCGAGGGCGTCGGGCCAGACCGTTTCGGCCCCGGAATATGCCGCAAGGCGCAGCTTGTCTCCGGCGCGATACCATGCCCAGTCCCTCCCGCGCATTCGATCGCGGGAGGCTTGAAGCAGTGTATCGACCCGCGCTGCCGCCGCTACCGACGTAGTCAGCTCCGCCTCTGGATTTGCGACATCGGTGGTCTGGTTATCGCTCTGACCGTTCCCCCAGTCGCGTCGGTGTCCGGAAACAATATTCATCAACGCTCCATGCATCTCTCATTCTGCATGCATTAAATCAGGTAGCGACCGGCCCCGGTCCGCGTGCCTTTTGTAATTTGCCTACCCGCTATCTGATAACGGCATCAAGGCCTCGATACTTTATCCCAACCTGTTTCCGGCCCATTCGGATGGCTGTCATTCCCGTGCCTGATCAATGCGCGATGCGTGATTTTTCGGAAAGCAAGCGTTCGGAATATGTCACTTGCCCATGCATTTGTGGCTACCTAGCATCAGTCCGACTAGTCGCAGTGGGAGCGCTCGGTACAGCCGGAGCGGGCCCGATCTTTCCTCTCAGACAGACTCTCACGATGATCGACCCCAATAAAAGCAGGCGCGCCAGTATCGCGGTATTCGCGCTGCTCTATCTCGGCTACTGCATTTCGTACATAGATCGCGCGGCGATCGCGCTGTCGCTCGTCGCCATCGGCAAGGAGTTCAACGTTGGATCGGCGGCGCTCGGCGTCGTCATGAGCACCTTCTATATCAGCTACGCCGCGATGCAGATACCCGGCGGCTGGATCGCGGATCGCTGGGGCAGCAAAAAGGTCATCGTCGTATCGGTGGCATTCTGGTCGCTGTTCACGCTGATGACGGGTCTCGCATGGTCGCTGGCCTCGCTGATCGCGATCCGCTTTATCTTTGGTCTCGGCGAAGGCGGTTATCCCGGCGCCGCCGTGAAGGGCGTCACCGAATCGTGCGCGCGCGCCGATCGGCCGAAAATGTCCGCATTGCTGATGTCGTCGAACTACGTGGGCAGCTTTATTGCTCCGCTTGCGATCGCGCCTCTCATTCTGTACCTGGGCTGGCGTCACGCGTTCGTCGTGGCGGGCATTGCCGGCGTCGTGTTCGCGCTGTTCTACCTGTTCGCCGTCAAGGACACGCATCAGAAGCGCGATGCGTCGGGCCGTGCCACGCGCATCGACGGTGCGGCGACGCGCGCGCTCCTCAAGATGCCGCTGATGTGGAAAATCCTGCTCACGTGGTTCGGCATGGGCATCGTCAACAAAGGTCTGGATGCATGGATGCCCGCGTATCTGCTGACCGAACGTCATCTCGATCTGAAAGCGGTCGGCATGTTGACCCCGCTGCCCTTCGTCGCCGCGAGCATTTCGACGGCGCTCGGCGGATGGATTCTCACGCGCTGGTTCGATGGCCGCGAGAAATGGCTGATGGCCGCGTGCTGCGTGATCTCCGGCTTTTTCCTCTACGAGATGTATACGGCTGAAACCGTGACGGGCGTGATCGCATATCAATCGATCGTGTATTTCTTCAAGTCTTTCGTATTCGCGGGTGTCTTCGCGCTGCCCACGAAGTTTCTTCCACAGAAGTTGATCGGTACGGGCGCAGGCATGGTGAACTTCGGCGGACAGGTGGCGGGTTTCGTCGCGCCGGCTGTCATTGGGCTGCTCGTGTCCATGACGGGCAACTACAACGCCGTGTTCGGCTTCCTGATCGCGGCGACGGCGCTGGCGGCGGTCACGAGCCTGTC
>Ga0268255_10001707_pt1 | contig 12420 bp, 7 predicted proteins | sample AgamicOrMarz_FD_200256 | JGI IMG/M metagenome (GOLD analysis project Ga0268255, IMG submission 200256) | Agave microbial communities from Guanajuato, Mexico - Or.Ma.rz (v2) (version 3) | ecosystem: Host-associated > Plants > Phyllosphere > Phylloplane/Leaf | place: Guanajuato, Mexico | collected...
CGCTGCCAATCAGCAGGGAGCAGAGGATTACATTATTTGGTAATACCCAAATTGAAACCGTTAAAGGTGGAACAGGAAGCGGAGATGTTAATGCGGCTTACACCACCTCGATTGCAGATGGCCTAAAGAGTGCTGGGTACAAACTGAATCAAAGCGAATTCCAGGAATATAAGTCATATATTGATACATTACGTTCGCAGGAGCAATACAAAATAAAACCAAGTCCATGGGGAGAAGATTTTGGTAAGTTAATCCCGGCTATTCCTGAAAAGCCTCTAGCAGATTCCGAAATTGCAGCTGCCACTACAGAATCCGATATTGGTGTCATTGTCATTGGCCGAAATTCTGGAGAAGGTGCAGATCGTAAAGCAGTAAAAGGCGATTACCTATTAAGCGATGCAGAACAAGATATGATTTCAAAAGTATCTGCAGAATACCATAAACAGGGCAAAAAAGTAGCGGTTATTCTAAATATTGGCGGACCGATTGAGGTAGCCAGCTGGCGGGATAAGGTCGACTCAATCCTCTTAGCATGGCAGCCTGGTCAAGAAGCAGGTTATGCGGTTGCCGATGTTATTTCCGGTAAAGTCAATCCTTCCGGAAAACTGCCAACTACCTTCCCTGTAAAATATGATGATGTTGCTTCTGCCAATAGCTTCCCAGGTACACCTGAGGCAAATCCTACACAGGTGGTTTATAACGAAGACATTTATGTCGGCTACCGTTACAACACCACGTTTAATGTGAAGCCTGCTTATGAATTTGGTTATGGATTATCCTATACTGATTTCGATATTAGTCATGTAAATATCAGCGAAGGCAAGAAATTCAAAGACACGCTTAGGGTATCAGCTTTGGTAGAAAATACAGGTAAATTAACCGGCAGAGAGGTGGTTCAAGTCTATGTTTCCGCTCCGGATGGAAAACTTGAAAAACCTGCTGTTGAGCTAAAGGCCTTTGGAAAAACAAAGGAACTTAAGCAAAATCAACGTCAGCTGCTTCAATTTGAACTTAATGCCAAAGACCTTGCCTCTTTCGATGAAGAGAAAAATGCATGGGTTCTTGAAAAAGGCACCTATACCGTAAAAGTGGGAGCTTCCTCAGAAGACATTAAAGGAACAGCAACATTTACGGTAGACCACGATATCGTAGTTGAAACAGTTAACGAGGCACTGGCACCTAAAGTTCATTTTGAACCGCTGACCAAATAATTTTTAAATAAGCAGCCTTCATTGAAAGTCAATGAAGGCTGTTTATCTTTTGGTAAAAATGAGGTTACTAGTCAAAACATTTTCATTTTTTGGAGATTGTCGAAAATTGGTAAGTTCCGTATAATATGCATTAACAATGCATGGGGATTGGGGATGTTATATGAGCAAGTTATCCATTGTTGCCTATACAGTAGGAATTTTGTTTTTTCTTGTCAGTTGCTCATTTTCAATATTTTACGGATATAAGGTCGTTACCCACCATTTGCCTAAAGAAGAAAAGGCAGTAAAAAAGTATAACTACCATCTTGTTCTTGTTCCTGAAGAGTTAGATAACGAGTATTGGAAGCTTGTTGAGGAAGGGGCAAAGGCAGCCGCTAAAAAATACGATGTGCTTTTGGAATATGCTGGACCAAAACAATCCAATCTGGACGATCATTTAAAAACAATTGAAATGTCGGCGGCAGCGAAAGTAGACGGAATTATGACACAGGGATTGAGCGATGACCAATTTAGCCCACTTATCAATAAAGTTGTAGCAAAGGGAATACCTGTCATTACCGTTGATACAGATGCAGCAAATAGCAGAAGGCAGGCTTATATTGGGACAGACAATTATTATTCTGGATTTTTGGCAGGAAAGGCCTTAATTAAAGATACAAAGGGAAAAGCAAATGTAGCGATAATTACCGGCAGCTTTACTAGGAATCACCAAATTCAAAGGGTACAGGGCTTTAAGGATGCCGTTCAAGCTGAAAAAGGGATTCATATTATTGCTTTGGAAGAATCAGAGATTAGCAGGGTGAAAGCTGCAGAAAAGGCTAACCAAATCATGCAGGAACACCCTGAAGTGAATGCATTTTTTGGAACTAGCGCTCTGGACGGCATCGAAATAGCACATGTGGTACAAAAGTATAAAAAGCAGAATCAAATATACATTATTGGATTCGATACACTTCCCGAAACTATAAAATACATTCGACAGGGAACCATTAAGGCAACGGTCGTTCAAGAACCATATGAAATGGGTTACGGTGCCGTGGAAATGATGATTAATATTATTGAGGGAAAAAGGGTGGATTCTATCGTCCATACAAATACTCGAATTACAAGAGTAGAGGACCTTCCTGCCGGTGGAATGGGGGGAAGGAAGTGATGTTATTTCGTATCAGATCAAAGCTTCTTTTATATTTTATTGTGCTTGTTGTTTTATTATCATCTGTCGGCTTCTTTTTTTATAACAGCAGTGAAAAATTAGTAACGGAATATGATGACAGCTTCGAACGCTTTCTGTTGTTGAATGATATCTCCCAAAGAACCAATTTAATGACGGAAAAGCTGCATGCATATATTTTAGACAAACAGCCTTCTTATCTCAGAGATTATCGAAAAGAAAAGCTGAAGTTGATCAAGGATCAAAACAGACTATATGAAGTGATTCATACAAATGAAATTAATCTCACAAATTATAAAAATATGATTGATAGCTTTATAGACGAAAGCGATGCAACTTTAGGGGCCTTTAAAAAGGACGAGATTAACAAATATTCGAATCATTTTAACGAGGTTTTAAAGATCAATGGTTTTCTTCAAGAAAGCACACTGGCATTGTTAAATAATAAACTGACAGACTATCAAAAATTATATGGCCAGATGGAGCGGCAAAACCATTATTATAAATTGATGTCGATTTCGCTTTTTGCAGCTGCTTTTTTCCTTAGCACATTGTTAGCGTTATGGATCTCTGGCGGGATTACGAAGCCGATTAGTCTGCTTTCAAAAGCTGCAAAGGAAATTTCAAAAGGAAATTTATCAGGCGACGATATAAAAATTACCTCAAAGGACGAGTTAAAGCCACTAACGGAAACCTTTAACCAAATGCGCACGAATTTAAGGCAATTGGTCAAGGAAATCAAACAAAAATCGGAATTGGATAAGTTGTTAAAGGAATTGGAGCTGCGGAGTCTGCAAAATCAAATCAATCCACACTTTTTATTTAATACATTGAATACGGTTTCAAAACTGGCTTATTTAGAGGAAGCAGAACAAACGTCCAGATTGATTGAAGCTGTTGCGGCATTACTGCGGTACAATCTCGGAGATGTGAAAAAGGCCTCAACTCTTCGTGATGAGGTGAGAATTGTCAGGGAGTATTTTTATATTCAAAAAACGAGATTTGGAGAGCGGATCCAATTTATTACAGACATCCAGGAAGACTGTCTGGATATTGAGATTCCAGTTTTAATATTGCAACCACTCATTGAGAACGCCTTCATTCATGGGGTAGAGGAATATGAAGAAAATGCAGAGATCCGCCTGAAAGTATACCGGCACAAAGACCGAATTAACGTGGAAGTAATCGATAACGGGGAAGGAATGAATGAAGCCACTAAAAAAAGATTTCTCAATTATGCGGAAGGAACAGCAGCAGAAGAGTCCTTTGTGCCTGAAAAATCAAAAGGGCATTCCAATGGGATTGGAGTGAAAAACGTAATTAGAAGGCTTCAACTCTATTACCAGCGAAACGACGTAGTGGAAATTGAATCAGAATTAAAGAAAGGGACCATGTTTAGACTGACTATTCCTGAGGTTGGTAAAGGGGGACAAGAGCTTGTTGAAAATACTTATAGTGGATGACGAAATACTGGAGAGAAAGGCATTAACGAAAATTATTAACAGCTCTTCGGATACAGTCAAGGTCATAGGAGAGGCTCCCAATGGAAGAATAGCCATTGAAATGGCTAAAGAACATCAACCCGATATTATGTTTATGGACATAAAAATGCCTGGGGTTGATGGCGTCCAAGCAGTAAAAGAGATTAGAAGATTCGCCCCCGGTATTCGGTTTATCATGGTATCGGCGTTTAATACCTTTGAATATGCTAAAGAAGTCATGCAGCAGGGGGTAAAGGAATACATCTTAAAGCCGAGCAGTAAAAAGGATATTCTTGAAAGCTTACACCGTGTCTCGGAGGAAATAGTTGAAGAACGGAAGCATCGAGAAGAGCATGAAAACTTAAGGGAAAATCTTAATCGTGCCGTTTCCATTGCCCAAAAGGAATGGGTATCATCGTTATTGGTAAATCAAGTACAGGACATCACGTTTGATGAGTGGGGACAATTATTAGGTGTTGAAATTACAAGCGGATATATGGAGCTGTTTTCCTTTCAGCCAATACAAGAAAGCGAAATTACGGCAAACGAAAAACAATCTTGGTATTTGTGGCTTAAGGAAACCGTTAAATCTTTGGTGAAAGAAAAAGAGGCCATTTTTGGACCGATGACGGACAGCCAAGTTCCTGTTTTATTTCTATCCCAAAGAACAATAGAAAAAAACCAGTTTAAATCCATCGTAAGGACCAATATCGAACGGCTATTTGCGCTTTTTAATAAAGAATCATTCAAAGGTCAATTGCGGATTGGAGTTGGCCGCCCATATCATCATGCACATGAACTGAATCAATCCTACCATGAAGCAGTCATGGCATTAGAACAACTGCTAAAAAGTCCGAATCAAAGGTACTTTTTTGCCGATAAACAAGAATCAACAGCAAGGCAAGATCAATCAGAGATACTTGAGGTTGAGAAAAAGCTCCTGGATGCCGTACGGCAGGGGGATGTGAATCAAGTCCTATTAACTTTCGATTCGTTTGTCACGATACCTACGGAAAATAATGAATTAAGTGCTCCACTGCTAAAAAAGTCATTTGATGAATTGTTTGTTCTGATTTCGCGAATGCTCCACGATTTAGGAATCAGCTATCAACAACTACCGTCCATTGATGAAACGGAAGAAGTAATGAAGATGCTAGAGAAGGGAAAAGCCCATCTGTTGGCGGTAGTCCAGCATGTACAGCTCTGGCGTAACAATCATGCCAAGGGAATGCTGCATAAAGCAAAGGAATATATCGAAAATCACTATGCCGATTCCCTTACATTGGAACAGGTTGCTGAATATGTGGAACTTAGTCCTTTTTATTTCAGTAAATTATTTAAGGATCGGTTCGGATTGACGTTTATCGATTATTTGACAGAGATAAGGATTTCGAAGGCAAAATCAGAAATGACAGACCCCGGAAAAAGCTTAAAGGAAATCTGCTACTCAATCGGTTATAAAGATCCGAATTATTTTAGCCGTGTTTTTAAAAAGCATACTGGTTTGTCACCTACTGAATTCCGCAAGGCTTCTGTAAGTTAATAATTTTACTCAAGACCGATCCGTAAAATGGATTGGTCTCTTTTTTTACAAATATTACATTTAGATTGCAAGCGTTTGCAAAATAATCTAGATAATCACAAATTAGTGCTAGTGTTTTGAACTATTGCAAAGTTCAGTCCGATGCTAACATAAAGGTAAGGGCTTACATGGAGGCTATGTTAAGCAGATTAGAAGCTTACCAGAGTCTTTACTAAATAGTAAAAGGAGAATGACAACATGTTTAAAAAGAAAAAAGGGTTAATTCTATCTTTGACAGTTGCATCTAGTATTCTATTAGCAACAGGCTGCAGTGATTCAACAAGTGGTAAGGATTCTGGATCAGGCAAGGATAGTCTTCCAGCAGTTGGTGCGACCATTTACAAATTTGATGACAACTTTATGTCTTATGTGCGCCGTGCAATGGAAACTTCAGCTAAAGATAACGTAAAGCTTATGTTGAACGACTCTCAAAACGACCAAGCAAAACAAATTGAACAAGTGGATACACTTATTGCCAAAGGAGCTAAGTCTCTTGCCATTAACCTTGTGGATCCAAAAGCGGCTCAAACAATTATCGACAAAGCGAAACCAAAAAATATTCCAGTTATCTTCTTTAACAAAGAGCCAGATGCCAGCGTATTAAAAGGCTACGATAAAGCTTACTATGTTGGAACTACATCTTCAGAATCAGGTGTTCTTCAGGGGCAACTGATTGCTAAAGCTTGGGAAGCTAACAAAGATAAATATGATAAAAACAAAGATGGCAAACTTCAATACGTATTATTAAAAGGTGAGCCAGGACATCCAGATGCAGAAGCACGTACAAAATTTGCAGTGGATACTGTAAAAGAAAAAGGGATCCAAGTAGAAGAATTAGCCATGGATACTGCGATGTGGGATGCAACAAAAGCGACTGAAAAAATGGATGCTTGGTTAGCTAAGTACAGCGATAAGATTGAATTTGTCATCGCTAATAATGATGGAATGGCACTAGGTGCGGTTGCTTCTCTTGAAAAAGCAGGCTACTTCTCTGGCGACAAGTTTATGCCAGTTGTAGGTGTAGACGCGATTCCAGAAGCACTTGAAATGATTGAAAAAGGCAAAATGGTTGGTACTGTCTTAAACGATGCTAAAAACCAAGGTAAAGCTACCATTGATCTTGCAGCAAATGCAGCAAAGGGTAAAGACGTATTAGACGGAACAGAATGGAAGCTTGATGACAATAAAGCCGTACGTGTTCCTTACATTGAAATAACAAAAGATAATATTCAAGTTGGTAGAGACGCTTATAAGTAAGCAAGCGGAAGCGCCTTGTCCAGGGGCTGGAATCAGCCCCTAGGCGCTCTTCGAACGAAGGAAAAGGATGCGCTTTTCTTTCGTTCGGAGTATGACTCCGTCTAAAACCGGAGCAGGACACGGTTTTTGAAATAATTCTTATAAACAAATTCATATGAGGCACCTAAAACTGTGTCTTATATCTTCAAATGGTTTAACAAGGAGGTTCGCTCATGTCAGAATCGAGAACTACCAATTTACTTGAAATGCTAAACATAACCAAACGATTCCCAGGGGTAATTGCTTTAAATAATGTGTCCCTTAAAGTAAAGCCCGGATCGGTACATGCCTTAATGGGCGAAAATGGTGCCGGAAAATCAACATTAATGAAATGCCTATTTGGGATTTATTCGATGGATGAGGGCAAGATCCTTTTTGATGGAAAAGAAGTCTCCTTTGCCAATTCAAAGCAGGCCCTAGAAAATGGCGTATCAATGGTGCACCAAGAACTTAATCAGGTTCGTCAACAGAATGTTATGGATAATATCTGGCTGGGCCGTTATCCGAAAAAAGGTATTTTCATAGATGAAAAGAAAATGTATGAGGATACAGCAGCGATTTTCAAAAGTCTTGATATCAATATTGATCCACGCAGTAAGGTGAGTACGCTATCTGTTTCAGAAATGCAAATGGTCGAAATTGCCAAGGCTGTTTCTTACCATTCAAAAATTATCGTTATGGATGAACCAACCTCATCACTAACTGAGACTGAAGTAAATCATCTCTTTAAAATCATTAAAAGACTGCAAAGTGAAAATGTGGCGATTATCTATATTTCACACAAAATGGAAGAGATCTTGAAGATTTCTGATGAAGTAACTATCATGCGGGACGGTCAGTATATTGCGACCAAAAGCGCGAAAGATCTCACCACTGACGAAATCATCAAACTGATGGTTGGCCGTGACTTATCGCAGCGCTTCCCTGCTAAGGCAAACAAGCCTGGGGATGTCATTTTGAAAGTCTCTGATCTGACGGCGGAAACACAACCTTCTTTTTCTAATGTGAGTTTTGAACTAAGAAAAGGCGAAATATTAGGGATTGCCGGATTGGTTGGTTCCAAGCGGACAGAGGTTGTTGAAGCATTGTTTGGGATAAGGGCTATAACATCAGGAACGATTGAATTAAATGGTAAGGTGGTCAAAAATCACTCGCCGCAGCACGCCATCAAAAACGGCTTTGCCCTTGTAACCGAAGAAAGAAGATCAACAGGGATATTCCCTGATTTGAGTATCAGTTTTAACTCGATCATTTCAAACATGAAGCAATATAAAACTAAAAGCGGGTTCCTATCGGACCGAAAAGTTGCTGACGATACGCAATGGGTGATTGATTCGATGAAAGTAAAAACCCCATCGCAAAAAACATCTATCGGCAGTCTTTCAGGGGGTAACCAGCAAAAGGTTATTATTGGACGCTGGCTGTTAACCAAACCGGAAATTTTATTGCTAGATGAACCGACACGCGGGATTGACGTTGGGGCAAAGTTCGAAATTTACCAGTTAATCAATGAGTTAGCCGCTGAAGGAAAAGGAATTATCATGATTTCTTCAGAAATGCCAGAGCTTCTGGGAGTTTCTGACCGAATTTTAGTTATGAGTAATGGTAAAGCAGCTGGGATCGTCGAAACGGCAACCACATCCCAAGAAGAAATCATGAGCTTAGCAGCTTTGTATTAGGAGGAGATGCAAATGAATAAATCAGCCACACAAAAAGGCAGTATAACCAAATTGCTCTTTGATAATGTGATATATGTATTTTTAATCTTACTAGTCATCGGAATCGTAATCGCTTCTCCTGACTTTCTATCAGTAACAAATCTTATCAATATCCTAAGTCAGTCCTCTTCCCGGATCATCATTGCGCTCGGGATGGCTGGAATTCTGATTACCGCTGGAACAGACTTATCCGCTGGACGGATGGTCGGGCTAGCAGCTGTTGTGTCTGCATCTATGCTGCAAGCTGGTGATTATGCCTATAAAATGTATCCGAACCTTCCAGAATTACCGTTAATTGTCCCAATCTTAATTGCTATGATTGCAACTGGATTAATTTCTACATTAAATGGTGTAATCGTAGCAAAGTTACACGTGCCGCCGTTCATTGCCACATTAGGTATGATGATTGGTGTATACGGAATCACTTCTATTTACTTTGACCGCCCCCCATATGGCGCACAGCCGATCGGTGGATTAAGTGAAAAATTTACAACCTTTGCTCAGCGTGGGATTCCAATTGGATCCTATGAACTCCCATATCTAGTTATTTATGCGATTATAGCAACTGTGGTTATCTGGGTTATTTGGAATAAAACACAATTAGGTAAAAACATGTATGCCATCGGGGGGAACCCAGAGGCTGCAAAAGTATCTGGTGTTAACGTTGCAAGAAACCTGATTATTATTTATATGATTGCAGGTCTTTTATATGGCTTCTCTGGTACGCTTGAAGCTGGTCGTGTTGGTAGTGCGACAAACAATACAGGAAACATGTACGAACTCGATGCTATCGCAGCCTGCGTAGTCGGTGGTGTATCACTATCAGGTGGTATCGGATCTGTACCAGGCGTCGTAACCGGGGTATTAATATTCCAAATCATCAACTACGGTCTAGCCTTCCTTGGCGTAAGTCCATACATCCAATTCATCGTAAAAGGACTAATCATCGTCGTAGCAGTAGCCTTCGACATGCGTAAACACGCAAAGAAAAAATAAGATTGTTGGTGTCAGGCACCGTTCGTGGACAGTTGTCCACGAGCGGTGCCTGACACCTTTTTTTCATACAAACTATCAAACAATTTGTATGTGAGATTTTATGTTCTGTCTAATGACAGGGCTTGGCCGTGGTGTATAATGAATGTATTGACTGAATATTTACATAAATTTGCCTCCAAGAGCTGCATAATAATCATATTCCGCAAATTTCCGGTTTAATCCTCCATGAGATTTATTGACCAATGAATCATGCACGCAATCTCACTTAAAAAAGGGAGTGTTTAATCATGCAAAGACAAAAGTTATTGATTAATGGAGAAAGACTGAAAACGACACTAGAACAATTTGCAAACTTTGGCCGGACAGAAAACGATGGGGTCACAAGGTTGTCCTTATCAAAAGAGGATATTCGAGTAAGGGACTATTTCCGTTCCTGCTGTGAGGAATTAGGTCTGACCGTCACGGTTGATGATATGGGCTGCATGTATGCAACGCTAGCTGGAATTGAGGATAAACCGCCAATTCTGATTGGTTCCCATTTGGATTCGGTGAAAAAAGGCGGCCGATTTGATGGTGTTTTAGGAGTTGTAGCTGGTTTAGAAGTTGTTAGAACGTTGGTTGAGAATCAGATTAAACCACAAATCCCAATAACGATCGTTAATTTTACAAATGAAGAAGGAGCCCGGTTTGAACCATCCATGATGGCATCAGGGGTGCTCTCTGGTAAATTTGATAAGGAAGTAATGCTGAAAAAGGTAGATTCAGAGGGAGTTACCTTTGGTGAGGCTTTAAAGGCAAGCGGCTACGAAGGGGAAGTAGAGAATCGGTTGAAAGAGGCCGCGGCACTTTTGGAGCTTCATATTGAACAAGGCCCGATCCTTGAAAAAGAGGCCCTCTCGATTGGTGTTGTAGAATGTGTCGTGGGAATGGCCTGCTATGAGATTGAAATAACAGGGGAATCTGATCATGCCGGCACTACCCCAATGAATATGAGAAAAGATGCCCTGTTTGCTGCAAATAACTTAATCAATGAAATCCGAAGGCGTTTAGGGGGATTAGATGAAGACTTAGTTTTCACGATTGGCAGGGTGAACGTGTACCCAAGCATTCATACGGTCATTCCAAACAAGGTCGTCTTTACCCTAGAGGCACGCCATAAAGATATGGAAATTGTCCGTACGGTTAAAAATTTCATCGAATCACTCCCGAATTTAACTTCACTTAACGAAGGCTGTGAGATAAAAACAACTAAATTATGGGAGCGGGACACCGTCTGGTTCGAACCAGAAATCTGTAAGGCACTAGAAGAGTCCGCCCAGGCACTTGGATATTCTAATAAAAGAATGGTTTCGGGTGCAGGACATGATGCCCAGTTCATTGCCAGCTTCGTACCTACTGCGATGCTATTTGTTCCAAGTATTAATGGCAAGAGTCATTGTGAAGAGGAATTAACTACATGGGAAGACTGCGAAAAGGGGATCAATGTTTTATTGGATACAGTTTTAACGATGCTTTCAAAATAGTTATAGTTGAGTAAATTTTTAAAGGGATCCTTCCGCTTGCGGAAGGGTCCTTTTTTTTACACATATTTATATATTTCCTCAAAAGTAATATGTTGTAAAATCTATTGTAAAAGTGTAAAATTACACTATATAATAATGGTCGGAAAAACCAATAAAAAGGAGCTGGGACATGGGGAAAATAGTAAAGTTCTTCTTGTTGTATTTTGGGATTGTACCACTAGTTTTTAGCTTTTTCGCATTCGCAATTATGACGGAGTTTGATAATACTTTGCTTGCCGCACTACCTGGATTAATTGTTGCTGGGTGTTTGACCGGGTTCCTAGTAAGCAAGAAGCACTTAAAGCAAGAAAACTTAAAGGACTACCTGGCCCTTGTTCTTGTTCCACTTGCCTATACGGCGGTCCTTTGGGCCCTATTTATGCTGATTAGCAAAGGGTTTTACGGAGCGGATGCTTGGCTGTTTTATAGTGTTTTTCATTTGGTCTACGCACCCAACTATTTTATTGCCATGCTTATGGGAGAAGGAAGATTATTTCTGGGGGCACCATTAGCCTACGAGCTTTCCTTTATTTTAGGAGCAGCGCTAGCCATATTAAAAGGGAGAAAGCTCCCAGCCTTCAATAAAAAGCGCTTGCTGTCGGTGATAATGATATTTGTGCTAGCAATCGGTACTGGTGCTATTGTTCAATGGCATCGCAGTAAAACGGTCCTGCCATCCTATGGGTTTGAATATGGAGGAGGATATTCAAGTACAGACCTCTATCCATATAATGTGAATAATCCAGAAAATGTTTTGCCGAAGTTGAAAACTGCTTCCACCTTTACGATAAAAAAACCAAGTGAAATGCCTATTTTAGATGGGGCAGAAGCTGCGTTCCCGGTGTATTCCGCTTTTGCCAATGCAGCCTATGAAAATATTGAAAAGGTGGTTCAAGAAAATGGGGAAGTCGTTACCTTTACTAACACCATTTATGCCTACGAGCGGCTTTTAACTGGTGATGTGGATATTTATTTTGGAGCAGAGCCATCTAAAGAACAGCAGCAAATGGCGAAAGAGGCAGGGAAAGAACTGGTCATGACCCCAATTGGGAAGGAAGCATTTGTCTTTTTCGTAAATCCAAATAATAAGATTGATAGCCTAGCGGTTTCAGAGATTAAAGGCATCTACTCTGGAAAAATTAAAAACTGGTCAAAACTAGGCGGCAAGAATGAAAAAATTATTGCCTTCCAACGTCCTAAAAATTCGGGGAGTCAAACGCTTCTGGAGAAAATCATGGGTGATACGTCGATCATGAAGCCTCTAAAAGAAGATGTACCTGAAGGGATGGGCGGGATTATCGAACAGGTAGCCGACTACCGAAACTATGACAATTCGATTGGCTTTTCGTTTCGGTTCTTTGCGACGGGTATGAAGGCAAATACAGATATCAAGCTGTTGGCGA
>Ga0268255_10001708_pt1 | contig 12418 bp, 10 predicted proteins | sample AgamicOrMarz_FD_200256 | JGI IMG/M metagenome (GOLD analysis project Ga0268255, IMG submission 200256) | Agave microbial communities from Guanajuato, Mexico - Or.Ma.rz (v2) (version 3) | ecosystem: Host-associated > Plants > Phyllosphere > Phylloplane/Leaf | place: Guanajuato, Mexico...
GGTCGTCGGCAACGCGCCGTAGGGACTGGATCAACACACGAATCCAAAACCCCGCCGGCGCAAACCGGGCGGGGTTTTTCGTTTAAGAGCCCTTCCCGGAACGCAGGCCCAGAAGAAAAGGACTGGAGCATGGCAAGTTCGGGCACAACATCCACTAAAACGCGTTTCACTGGCGCGCAGTTAATCGTTCATTTACTGGAACGTCAGGGCATCACGCTGGTTTCCGGCATCCCGGGCGGCACGGTTCTGCCGCTGTATGATGCGTTGAGCGAAAGTACGCAGATTCGTCACGTGCTGGCACGACACGAGCAGGGCGCCGGGTTTATTGCCCAAGGCATCGCACGAACGCAGGGTAAACCCGCGGTGTGCATGGCCTGTAGCGGCCCGGGTGCGACCAATCTGGTTACGGCCATTGCCGACGCCCGTCTCGACTCTATTCCACTGATCTGCATTACCGGCCAGGTTCCTTCCTCCATGATCGGCACCGATGCGTTTCAGGAAGTGGACACCTACGGCATCTCTATCCCCATCACCAAACATAACTATTTAGTTCGCGATATCGCCGAACTTCCGCAGGTTATTAGCGATGCTTTTCGCATCGCCCAGTCTGGCCGTCCCGGCCCGGTGTGGATAGACATTCCTAAGGACGTCCAGACCGCAGAGATTGACATCGACCACTTCCCTGAACCGGGTGAGCGTACTCGTCCGCCTGAGTTCGGCGAGGAAAGCGTACGTGACGCAGCGGCAATGATTAACGCCGCCCAGCGCCCGGTGCTCTATCTGGGCGGCGGGGCGATCAATGCCTCCGCTGCGGCGCGTGAACTCGCCGAAAAAGCCAGTCTGCCCACCACCATGACCTTAATGGCACTAGGTATGCTGCCAAAAGCGCACCCGCTGTCATTAGGGATGCTGGGCATGCACGGGGCGCGCAGCACCAATTTTATTATGCAGGAGGCGGATTTACTGATCGTGCTGGGCGCGCGTTTTGATGACCGGGCGATTGGTAAAACCGAGCAGTTCTGCCCGAATGCCAAAATTATTCACGTCGACATCGATCGTGCTGAACTCGGTAAAATCAAGCAGCCGCACGTGGCGATTCAGGGAGATGTTGCCGAGGTTCTGGCGCAGTTGATTCCGCAAACGCACGCCTCTGACCGCGCCGACTGGCGTAAGCTGGTGGCGGATTTGCAGCAGGAATTCCCGAGCGCCATCCCCGCACAAGGCGATCCCCTGAGCCATTACGGGCTGATTAACGCCGTGGCCGCCTGCGTTGACGACAACGCCATTATTACGACAGACGTGGGTCAGCATCAGATGTGGACCGCGCAGGCCTATCCCCTGAACCGTCCGCGTCAGTGGCTGACCTCCGGCGGCCTCGGCACCATGGGTTTTGGTCTGCCTGCGGCGGTTGGCGCAGCGCTGGCGAACCCGGATCGCAAAGTGATTTGTTTCTCCGGCGACGGCAGCCTGATGATGAATATTCAGGAGATGGCCACGGCGGCTGAAAATCAGCTGGACGTAAAAATTATCCTGATGAATAACGAAGCGCTGGGTCTGGTGCATCAGCAACAAAGCTTGTTCTATAAGCAGGGCGTGTTTGCCGCTACCTATCCGGGAACGATCAACTTTATGCAGATCGCTGCTGGATTTGGCCTGCACGCCTGTGATTTAAACGCCGAAGCGGATCCGCAGGCCGCATTGCAGGAGGCGATTTCCCGTCCCGGCCCCGCGTTGATTCACGTGCGTATCGATGCACAGCAAAAAGTTTATCCAATGGTCCCACCGGGTGCGGCCAATACAGAAATGGTGGGGGAATAAGCCATGCAGAAACAATGTGATAACGTCATTCTTGAACTCACCGTACGCAACCATCCTGGGGTCATTACCCACGTTTGCGGTCTTTTTGCCCGTCGGGCGTTTAACGTCGAAGGCATTCTGTGTTTGCCGATTCAGGGCAGTGAACAGAGCCGGATCTGGCTGCTGGTCAATGATGACCAGCGTCTGGAGCAGATGATCGCGCAAATCGACAAGCTGGAAGATGTGACACGCGTAGTCCGTAACCAGTCCGACCCAACCATGTTTAATAAGATCTCGGTCTTCTTCGAATAAATCGCTCACAGCTTGAACAGCCCCGCGCTTATCGTTAAGGTAAGCGCGTTTTTCTCCCCGTAAGGTTAGCCACATGACCACCATTGCCCTTATCGACGATCATCTGATTGTCCGCTCTGGTTTTGCCCAGCTTTTAAGTCTGGAACCGGATTTTCAGGTCGTTGCGGAATTTGGCTCGGGCCGCGAGGCGCTGGCGGGGTTGCCGGGGCGCGGCGTGCAAGTGTGTATTTGTGATATCTCTATGCCGGACCTCTCCGGGCTGGAGCTGCTGAATCAACTTCCCAAAGGGATGTCGACGATTATGCTCTCCGTTCACGACAGCCCGGCGCTGGTGGAACAGGCGCTGAATGCCGGAGCGAGGGGTTTTCTCTCGAAGCGCTGTAGCCCTGACGAACTGATTTCTGCCGTGCGTACCGTCTCGACCGGGGGCTGTTATCTGACGCCGGACATTGCCATCAAGCTGGCCGCAGGCCGCCAGGATCCCCTGACGAAACGTGAACGTCAGGTTGCAGAAAAACTGGTGCAGGGCATGGCGGTGAAAGAGATTGCCGTGGCGCTTGGGCTGTCGCCGAAAACGGTTCACGTCCACCGCGCTAACCTGATGGAAAAACTGGGCGTCAGCAACGACGTTGAGCTGGCGCACCGTATGTTCGACGGCTGGCAATGAACCCTTTTTTGTCGCGACTGATCTCCGTTGTCGCCTGCTTTTTTATCTTTTCTGCCGCCTGGTTCTGCCTGTGGAGCATTAGCCTTCATCTGGTCGAACGCCCGGAGCTTGCCGTTTTGCTGTTTCCGTTTGGCCTGCGTCTGGGGTTAACGCTGCAGTGCCCGCGCGGCTACTGGCCCGTCTTGCTGGGCGCTGAGGGCATACTGCTCCTTTGGCTGGCAAAGCAAGTGGGGCTGGCTCACGTTCCTTTATTGATGATCGGAAGCGTGTTGACGTTGCTGCCTGCGGCGCTGATCTCCCGCTATCGTCATCAGCGCGACTGGCGAACGCTGTTGCATCAGGGCGGAGCGTTGATCGCCGCCGCGCTCCTGCAATCCCTGCCGTGGCTCGGTCAGACCGATACTCTGACCGTTTTACTGCTCACCCTGACCGGCGGCCTGACGCTGGCGCCGACGTGCCTGGTGATCTGGCACTATCTGACCAGCACCGTCTGGCAACCCCTTGGGCCTGCCCTGGTGTCCCAGCCGGTAAACTGGCGGGCGCGACACCTCATCTGGTATCTGCTGCTTTTCGTCGTCAGCCTCTGGTTGCAGCTGGGTCTGCCTGCGGAACTCTCACGCTTTACCCCGTTCTGCCTGGCGTTGCCGATCATTGCCCTGGCGTGGCATTACGGCTGGCAGGGGGCGCTGATCGCCACCCTGATGAATGCCATCGCACTGATTGCCAGCCAGACCTGGCACGATCACCCCGTCGATTTGCTGCTCTCTCTGCTGGCACAAAGCCTCACCGGACTGCTGCTGGGAGCCGGCATTCAGCGTCTGCGCGAGCTGAATCAGTCGCTGCAAAACGAGCTGGCCCGCAATCGCCGTCTGGCCGAGCGGCTGGTGGAAACCGAAGAGAGCGTGCGCCAGGAAGTGGCGCGAGAGCTCCACGATGATATCGGCCAGACCATTACGGCTATACGTACCCAGGCCGGGATCGTCCAGCGCCTCGCCTTAGAGAACGGTGGCGTAAAGCAAAGCGGCGCGCATATCGAACAGCTTTCTCTTGGGGTGTACGACTCCGTTCGTCGACTGCTTGGGCGATTACGCCCGCGTCAGCTGGACGATCTGTCGCTTGAGCAGGCCGTGCGGTCGATGATGCGGGAAATGGAGCTGGAAAGCCGGGGCATCGTCAGCCACCTGGACTGGAAGATTGAAGAAGCGTTGCTGAGCGAAGGCCAGCGCGTCACGCTGTTTCGTGTTTGTCAGGAAGGATTGAACAATATCGTGAAACACGCCAGCGCGACGGCGGTGACCCTGAAAGGCTGGCAACAGAAAGATCGTCTGATGCTGGTGATTGAAGATGATGGTTGCGGCCTGCCGCCAGGGTCAGGGCAACAGGGCTTTGGTCTGGCCGGGATGCGTGAGCGCGTCACGGCGCTGGGCGGTACGCTGACCCTTTCCTGTACGCATGGCACCCGCGTCAGCGTCAACCTGCCGCTGCGTTATCTCTGAGGACCTGTCATGTTCACGTTTCTGAAAACCCCGGCTAACGCTGCACCTGTGGGTAACCGCGCCGACATTGACGCCCGTTACCGTTACTGGCGACGCCATATTCTGATCACCCTCTGGCTGGGCTACGCGCTGTTTTATTTTACCCGTAAGAGCTTCAACGCCGCCGCCCCGGAAATCCTCGCCAGCGGCGTGATGACGCGTACGGACATCGGCTTACTGGCTACGCTGTTTTATATCACTTACGGTCTGTCGAAATTCTTCTCCGGCATCGTCAGCGACCGCTCAAATGCGCGCTATTTCATGGGGATAGGCCTGATCGCCACCGGCGTGGTGAACATCTTGTTTGGTTTTTCCACCTCGCTCTGGGCCTTTGCCCTGCTGTGGGCGCTGAACGCTTTTTTTCAGGGCTGGGGGGCGCCGGTATGTGCCCGTCTGCTTACCAGCTGGTATTCGCGTAACGAGCGCGGCGGCTGGTGGGCTATCTGGAACACGGCGCACAACGTTGGCGGGGCGCTGATCCCCATGGTAGTGGGAGCCGCCGCGCTACACTACGGCTGGCGCACGGGCATGATGATTGCGGGTGGTCTGGCGATCGTCGCCGGGCTGTTTCTGTGCTGGCGCTTGCGCGATCGCCCGCAAACCGTGGGTCTGCCGCCGGTTGGGGAGTGGCGGCACGATGAGATGGATATCGCACAACAGCAGGAAGGGGCAGGGCTGACGCGCAAAGAGATCCTCACCAAATACGTTCTCCTGAACCCCTATATCTGGCTGCTGTCGCTTTGCTACGTGCTGGTCTACGTGGTGCGTGCGGCGATTAACGACTGGGGCAATTTATACATGTCCGAAACGCTGGGCGTGGACCTGGTCACCGCGAACTCGGCGGTGACGATGTTTGAACTGGGCGGATTCATCGGTGCGCTGGTGGCGGGCTGGGGCTCGGACAAACTGTTTAACGGCAACCGCGGCCCGATGAATCTCATCTTCGCCGCCGGGATTTTGCTTTCCGTTGGTTCGCTGTGGCTGATGCCTTTTGCCAGCTACGTGATGCAGGCGGCGTGCTTCTTCACCACCGGTTTCTTTGTGTTTGGCCCGCAGATGCTGATTGGCATGGCGGCGGCCGAATGCTCGCATAAAGATGCCGCCGGGGCGGCAACGGGCTTTGTCGGCCTGTTTGCCTATCTCGGTGCGTCGCTGTCCGGCTGGCCGCTGGCGCGGGTGATCGACACCTGGCACTGGAGTGGGTTTTTCGCGGTCATTGCTATCGCTGCAGGGATTTCTGCTCTGTTGCTGCTGCCGTTTCTGAATGCGCAGGCACCGCGAGAAGCGTGACGCGCTTCACCTTTTAATGCCGAGTGACGCAAAACTAAGATATTTTCCCGGTTTGACCTGGACGCTGTCTCAGGCGTCTCTCCCGGCTGATTTTTACAATGCCTGCCATTCGCAGGTATAAAAATCAGCTCAGGAGATACCCATGCTGGCCTTTCTGAATCAGGTGCGCAAGCCGACCCTGGATCTGCCGCTCGATGTGCGGCGCAAGATGTGGTTCAAACCGTTCATGCAGTCCTATCTGGTGGTCTTTATTGGCTACCTGACGATGTATCTTATCCGCAAAAACTTCAACATCGCGCAGAACGACATGATCACCACCTACGGGCTGAGCATGACGCAGTTGGGGATGATTGGTCTGGGCTTTTCCATCACCTACGGCGTGGGCAAAACCGTTGTTTCTTACTATGCGGACGGTAAAAACACCAAGCAGTTCCTGCCGTTTATGCTGATCCTCTCCGCCATCTGTATGCTGGGCTTTAGCGCCAGCATGGGGGCGGGTTCCGTCAGCCTGTTCATGATGATCGCTTTCTACGCCCTGAGCGGTTTTTTCCAGAGTACCGGCGGGTCGTGCAGCTACTCCACCATCACCAAATGGACGCCACGCCGCAAGCGGGGTTCATACCTGGGCATGTGGAACATTTCGCATAACCTTGGCGGCGCGGGCGCGGCGGGCGTGGCGCTGTTCGGGGCGAATGTGCTGTTCGACGGCCACGTCATTGGGATGTTTATCTTCCCGTCCATTATCGCGCTGATTGTGGGCTTTATCGGCCTGCGCTACGGCAGCGACTCCCCGGAATCCTACGGTCTCGGCAACGCTGAAGAGCTGTTTGGGGAAGAGATCAGTGAAGAAGACAAAGAAGCTGAAAATGAGTCGATGACCAAATGGCAGATCTTTGTTGAGTATGTGCTGAAAAACAAAGTGATCTGGCTGCTCTGCTTCTCCAACATCTTCCTGTACGTGGTGCGCATCGGTATCGACCAGTGGTCCACGGTGTATGCCTTCCAGGAGCTGAAGCTGTCCAAAGAGGTGGCGATTCAGGGGTTTACCCTGTTTGAAGTGGGGGCCCTGGTGGGGACGTTGCTGTGGGGCTGGTTGTCGGATCTGGCAAACGGGCGTCGTGCGCTGGTGGCCTGCGTCGCGCTGGCATTGATTATCGCCACCCTTGGCGTCTATCAGCATGCCAGCAACCAGTACGTTTATCTTATGTCATTGTTCGCGCTGGGCTTCCTGGTATTTGGCCCGCAATTGTTGATTGGCGTTGCGGCGGTGGGATTTGTGCCGAAAAAAGCGATCGGCGCTGCCGATGGAATTAAGGGCACCTTCGCCTATCTGATTGGTGACAGCTTCGCCAAGCTGGGCCTCGGTATGATCGCCGACGGCACGCCGATTTTCGGCCTGACCGGCTGGGCGGGAACCTTCGCAGCGCTGGATGCCGCCGCGATCGCCTGTATCTGCCTGATGGCGATGGTTGCCGTACTGGAAGAACGTAAGATTCGTCGTGAGAAACGCTTACACGCCCTGAATGCGGTTTAAGTATGCAGGTAACATCTTTGCCCGGCTGACCACCGGGCTTTTTTATTTCCTGCCTTTACCCCCCTTTACAGACCCGCTCCGCCCCATGCTCTACATTTTAATTTTGCTGCCACATCGCGCAGCGTTTATCCGTTTTGTTATGGAGAGCTTGCATGTTGACCCGACGACTATCCTGCCTTGCGCTACTGATGGCGCTGGCTTCCCCCGCAATAGCCGCGGATGCGCCGACATATGGCGAAAAGCTGGAAGGTTTTGATTACGCCTGGCCGGTAAAACACTTCACCTTTACCTCGCAAAATCAGCCGCTTGATATGGCCTATCTGGACGTTCAGCCTGATAAGCCCAACGGCCGCACCGTGGTGCTGATGCACGGTAAAAACTTCTGCGCGGGAACCTGGGAAGAGACAATCCGCGCGCTGTCTGCCAGCGGTTACCGCGTGGTAGCACCAGACCAGATTGGGTTCTGTAAATCCACCAAACCCGAGCATTACCAGTACAGCTTCCAGCAGCTGGCGGATAACACCCACGCGTTGCTTAAACAGCTGGGCGTCGAACGCGTCACGGTAATTGGACATTCCACCGGGGGGATGCTGGCGACCCGCTACGCGCTGATGTGGCCCCAGGAAGTGGAACAGTTGGTAATGGTGAACCCAATCGGTTTAGAAGACTGGAAAGCCCGCGGCGTGCCGCATATTACGGTCGATCAATGGTATCAGCGAGAGCTTAAAACCAGCGCCGACGGCATCCGCCAGTATGAGAAAAACACCTACTATGCCGGGGAGTGGAAGCCAGAATACGAGCGCTGGGTAACGATGCTCGCCGGGCTGAACAATGGGCCTGGCAAAGCGCGCGTGGCCTGGAACTCGGCGTTACTCTACGACATGATCTATACCCAGCCGGTGATCTACGAATTTGGCGAACTGAAAATGCCGGTATTTTTGATGATCGGCACCAAAGACAATACCGCCATCGGGAAAGATCTGGCTCCGCCGGAGGTGCGCAAGCAGCTTGGCCGTTATGAGGTGCTCGGGAAGGATGCCGCGAAGCGCATCCCGCATGCCACGCTTGTCGAATTTAACGACATGGGCCACGCCCCGCAGATGCAGGACCCGCAACGCTTCCACGAGGCACTGCTGAAAGGGCTTCAGGCTCGCTGATTTTCCCCCGCATTGTCCACGCAGCCAGCGGGCGCGGGCAATGCGGGGTTGACCCACCCACGTTCATCGCAATTTCCCCCCCTTTTTTTCAGCACATTATTATGGCGTTGCCCGCTGTCGACCCGGCATATTTCCCGATATCATGGACGGCTACTTTAAGGAGAACGCATGATCTGGATAATGCTGGCAACGCTTGTCGTGGTGTTTGTGGTCGGATTTCGTATCCTGACTTCGGATTCCCGCCGCGCCATCAAACGGTTAAGCGAGCGTCTGGGGATCACGCCCGTTCCGCTGGAGTCGATGATTGACCAGTGCGGCAAAACCGCTGGCAATGAATTTATCCGCTACCTTGAGCGACCAGATGAAGCCCACTTGCTCAATGCGGCGCAGGTTCTGCTGATCTGGCAGGTCTGCATTGTCGACGGCAGCGAAGAAAACCTGCAAACCTGGTATCGAATGCTGCGGAAAGCCCGTCTGGCGGCCCCGATCACCGATGCGCAGGTCCGTCTGGCGCTGGGTTTTATGCGGGAAATCGAACCCGATCCTTACGAATTCAATGCGTTTCAGCTTCGCTACAACCAACTTTTCCTGCCGGAAGAGGGCGTGTTTTTCCTGCACTGATTGCGGGTAACAGGTGAGGCCAGCGTCAGCAATCAAACAAAAGTTGTCAAAACGTTAAATTCGTCACACTTTTGATGATAAACTGCGCGACTTTTCCGCACGTTTTATCTCAGGTGACGCCATGACAGAACATATCCAGACCACGCCCACACCGCAGAGCAAAGAGGTCTCGCGACCAAACTGGTCGGCGGTTTTTTCTGTGGCGTTCTGCGTCGCCTGCCTGATTACCGTGGAGTTTCTGCCGGTTAGCCTGCTGACGCCCATGGCGCAGGATCTGGGCATCTCCGAAGGCGTGGCGGGGCAGTCGGTGACCGTAACCGCCTTTGTCGCCATGTTTGCCAGCCTGTTTATCACCCAGATTATTGGCACTATTGACCGTCGCAAGGTGGTGATTCTGTTTGCCGTTTTGCTCACTCTCTCCTGCGTGCTGGTGTCGTTCGCCGATAACTTTACGCTGCTGCTTCTGGGCCGAGCCTGTCTGGGCCTGGGGCTGGGCGGCTTTTGGGCGATGTCCGCGTCGCTGACGATGCGTCTGGTGCCCGCGCGAACGGTGCCAAAAGCGCTGTCTGTGATCTTTGGCGCGGTGTCGATAGCGCTGGTGATTGCCGCGCCGTTGGGCAGTTTCCTTGGCGGAATTATTGGCTGGCGCAACGTATTTAACGGCGCGGCGATAATGGGGATTTTCTGTATTTTCTGGGTATGGAAGGCGTTGCCTTCCTTGCCCGGCGAGGCTGCGCATCATAAGCAAAACATGTTCAGCCTGCTGAAACGCCCCGGCGTGCTGGCCGGGATGACGGCGATCTTCATGGCCTTTGCCGGTCAGTTTGCCTTCTTTACCTATATTCGCCCGGTGTTTATGACCATGGCAGGCTTTGACGTGGATGGCTTGACGCTGGTGCTGTTGAGCTTTGGTATCGCCAGTTTTGTCGGTACGTCGCTGTCGGCACAGTTTCTTAAACGTTCGCTGAAAGTTGCGCTGGCAGGCGCGCCGCTGGTCCTGGCCGTGAGTGCGGCTGTACTGATTGTGTGGGGGAGCGATAAGTGGGTTGCCTCCGCCATCGCCATCATCTGGGGCTTTGCCTTTGCGCTGGTGCCGGTTGGCTGGTCTACCTGGATCACCCGCTCGCTTGCCGATCAGGCCGAAAAAGCCGGGTCGATTCAGGTGGCGGTGATTCAGCTGGCGAACACCTGTGGCGCTGCGGTAGGCGGGATCGCGCTGGACCATATCGGGCTGACCTCACCGCTGGTGATTTCCGGCACGTTAATGCTGTTAACGGCGCTGCTGGTGGCGAGTAAGGTGAAGGCGAAGTAGTTCCTTCCTCTCTCCCTCTCCCGTGGGAGAGGACATCAGACCGCACCTGCCACGCCGCATCCCATGCTATCCTGTCGCCCAAAGCCAACATTACACATTGCAGGGGAGAACATGGGTTCCACACGCAAAGGGATGCTAAACGTTCTGATCGCCGCCGTTTTATGGGGTAGTTCGGGAGTTTGTGCGCAATACATCATGGAAAAAAGCCAGATTTCTTCGCCTTACCTGACGATGATCCGCCTGCTGTTTACCGGCGTAATACTTCTGACGTTATCCTTCGTCCACGGCGACAAAATTTTCGCGATCATCAAAAATCGCAAGGACGCTATCAGCCTGCTGTTTTTCTCGATTGTGGGCGCCCTCACCGTGCAGCTTACCTTCCTGCTGACCATTGAAAAATCCAACGCCGCGACCGCCACCGTACTGCAATTTTTATCCCCCACCATTATTGTGGCGTGGTTCGCGCTGGCGAGGAAAAAACGTCCGGGAATCTTCGTACTGTCGGCAATATTTACCTCGCTTATTGGCACTTTCCTGCTGGTCACGCACGGGGATCCGACCTCGCTCACTATCTCCCCGGCCGCGCTGTTCTTTGGTATTGCCTCCGCGTTCGCCGCTGCGTTTTACACTACCTATCCTTCTGCGCTGATTGCCCGCTACGGCACGCTGCCGGTTGTCGGCTGGAGTATGCTGATCGCGGGCATAATGCTGACGCCGTTTTATGCCGGACGCGGAACATCCTTCGTGATCGATACCAGCCTGCTGCTGGCGTTTTTCTATCTGGTGGTGATCGGAACGGCGCTGACGTTCAGCCTGTATCTGAAAGGCGCTCAGATGATAGGTGGACCGAAAGCGAGCATTCTGAGCTGCGCCGAGCCGCTGAGCAGTGCGCTGCTCTCGGTGCTCCTGCTGGGCGTGGCCTTTACGCTGCCGGACTGGCTGGGAACGTTGCTGATTGTGTCGTCTGTGATACTGATTTCGATGGATTCGAGAAGAAGGGTTAAGGCATCCGCGTAGCCTGATGCCCTCACCCCGGCCCTCTCCCACGGGAGAGGGAGAAAAGCAGGTCTGATGCGCTCACCCCGGCCCCCTCCCACGGGAGAGAGAAAAGCGGGTCTGGTGCCCTCACCCCGGCCCGCTCCCACGGGAGAGAGAGAAAAACGGGTCTGGTGCCTTCACCCCGGCCCTCTCCCACGGGAGAGGGAGAAAAGCGGGTCTGGTGCCCTCACCCCGATCCACTCCCACGGGAGAGGGAGAAAAGCGGGTGTGATGCGCTCATTCCGGCCCCCTCCCACGGGAGAGGGAGAAAAGCGGGTGTGATGCGCTCATTCCGGCCCCCTCCCACGGGGAGAGGGGGCATACACTCACCTTCCTTAGAACCAGGCTTCCCACATTGCGCCGACGTTGAAATCGTCGAGCGTTTCGTCTTTGGTATTGTTCACGCGCGCCGTGCGTTCGTTATCCACTTTGCCGCCGGTCACGTAGAAGCGCAGCATAGGGCGGAATTCCGGACCCATCGCGATGGACATATTCTGGGAGAGCGTCAGCTTCCAGCCTTTGTTATCACCGCCGTTGTCGTAATCAACATGCTGCCAGCCCGCTTCCAGCCAGGTGGAGTGAACATCGTTCCACCAGTGCATTGGGCGCACGATGGCGTTGTAGTTTTTGCGGTTGTCGGTGTCATCACGACTGTTGTCGTAATCGTGGAAGGCGAGGATGTACTCCACCTGCGTGGCCTGGGTGAATTTGTATAACCCCTCGAAGCTGGCGTAGACCGTGGTCAGATCTTCGGTCTTGTTGAAGACGCTGTTGTCCGAGTTATCAGAGTAACGAGCAATCACCTTGTTCACGCCGCTGTCGTTGGTGTGGCTCAGCACTACGCCGCCCTGCCAGGCTTTCAGACGTTCTTCGCTATCAATCGCTTTTGAGTCGAAGCCGTAGTTGGCGTACAGCTCAAGGTCTAATGGACCCAGCTTCATGCCGTGAATTTTAGACGTTGCGGCATAGTTGCCTTTGTCGCCCGTACCGGAACCGCCGGTACAAGAGATGCGAGATGGGTTCGTGTCGTCTTCCATCACTTCCGGATTACAGGATTCCACCGCTGCCACGGCTGCGACGTCAAACTGCACGCCGCCGATGTCGAAGTTCTTCACCCCGGCACCCTGGCCGTCGTGGTTCATCCAGAAGTAGTCG
>Ga0268255_10001711_pt1 | contig 12394 bp, 12 predicted proteins | sample AgamicOrMarz_FD_200256 | JGI IMG/M metagenome (GOLD analysis project Ga0268255, IMG submission 200256) | Agave microbial communities from Guanajuato, Mexico - Or.Ma.rz (v2) (version 3) | ecosystem: Host-associated > Plants > Phyllosphere > Phylloplane/Leaf | place: Guanajuato, Mexico...
GATCCATTCTGCACCATCTTCAGCAAAACTCTTAGCCATATCAAACGGCGAGTTCCCGTAAATGGTTTCTTGGTCGTAATCCCCTTGGAGAAGTCGAACGCATTTGCCGCCGCGCATATCAATTGCCGGATAAATCGTTAAACTCATCGGATTGCCTTCCTTTCCTCCACCATTTGTAAAAAATTCGCTAAAAGGGCCATGCCCAGCTTGCTGCTTTTTTCCGGATGAAACTGCATCCCAAAAATATTATCTCTGCCTACAACTGCAGATACTTGTTCGTGATAATTAGCCTTTGCTAATAACACGTCTGAGTTTTCTGCATCCACATAATAGGAATGCACGAAATAGACAAAATCCTCTTCGAGATTTTTCAACAGCGGCGATGCTTGAACAAATTCAAGCCGATTCCAGCCCATGTGTGGAACTTTGTAAGTCTGCCCTTCAGGTGTTTTTCCTGGAAACCGGCGAACACTGCCTGGTAACAATCCTAAACCTTTGGTCGGTCCATTTTCCTCACTATTTTCAAACAACAACTGCATGCCAAGGCAGATGCCAAGAAGCGGTTTGCCTGATGCCGCAAATTCCTTGATTGTCTCCACTGGCAGCCGTTCCATCGCATCACGAAAGGAGCCGACACCAGGAAGAAGCAATGCATCCGCAGCTAGCAGCTGCCCTTTGTCCGCGGAAATAAAATACTCAGCGCCCAGCCGTTCCAACGCCTTGCTAACACTAAACAGATTTCCCATTCCATAGTCAACAATGCCAATCATCTCTACCATCCTTTCACGGTGCCTTTTATGGTGCCTGACACCCATTCGTTATGTTTTTCACATGGTGCCTGACACCATTACTTCTTTCTATAGCATTCCTTTTGTTGATGGAACGCCTTTGATGCGCGGGTCGATGGTTGTGGCTTCATCTAAGGCACGTCCGAGCGCTTTAAAGACGGCTTCGATCATATGGTGTGTATTTTTTCCATAATGGACGATGACATGGAGATTCATCCGTGCCTCTAGCGCAAGTTTCCATAAAAATTCATGCACCAGCTCGGTATCAAATGTGCCCACCTTTTGTCCTGGGAACTCAGCACGCATTTCCAGATGCGGACGATTACTAAGGTCAACCACAACCTGTGCCAGCGCTTCATCCATCGGTACAAAAGCATTCCCATAGCGCTTAATCCCCCGTTTGTCACCCAATGCTTCACGCAACGCCTGTCCAAGACAAATACCGATATCTTCCGTTGTATGGTGATCGTCGACCTCTGTATCCCCGTTCGCATTCACTGTCAGATTGAATTGTCCATGTTTTGTAAATAAATCAAGCATATGGGTCATGAACGGTACACCCGTTTCTAGCTTAGACTGACCGTCTCCATCTACATCTAAGGTTAATTGAATTTGTGTTTCATTTGTGTTCCGTTCAATACTTGCGATTCTTTCCATGAAAGTGTCCCCCTATATATTGTCAGTACGAAAATTTCCCGTCGTTCTTTAATCGGCATTCAACTGCCCGTGCATGGGCCTCTAGTCCTTCCTTCCGGGCAAACTCAGCAATCTTCGCTCCATTTTCCTCCATCGCCTTTTGGCTGTAAATAATCACACTTGATTTTTTCTGAAAATCGTCCACATTCAGCGGGCTTGAAAAACGTGCCGTCCCGTTGGTCGGAAGAACGTGGTTAGGACCAGCAAAATAGTCACCAACCGGCTCTGAGCTATAACGGCCGACAAAAATGGCTCCTGCGTGTCGAATTTTCCCAAGGAGCTCGATCGCATTTTCGGTGATTATTTCTAAATGCTCTGGAGCTAATTGATTAACGGTTTCGATGGCCTCTTCGATGGTTTCCGTTATGTAAATGGCACCATAATCCGCAATCGAGCGGGAGGCGATGTCTTTTCGTGGCAGCAGTTCTAGCTGCTTTGCGACTTCATCAGCAACTGCTTCCGCCAAGACACTCGATGGTGTGACTAGGACACTGCAGGCGCGCGGATCGTGCTCAGCCTGTGATAATAGGTCTGCTGCTACCTCATCTGCTTTTGCCGTTTCATCTGCTAAAATCGCTATCTCGCTTGGACCAGCAATCATATCAATGTCGACATCCCCGAAAACCTCTCGTTTTGCCAACGCCACAAAAATATTTCCGGGACCAGTAATTTTATCAACGGAAGTAATTGATTCGGTTCCATAAGCAAGTGCCGCGATCGCTTGTGCCCCGCCGACCTTATAAATTTCTTTAACGCCTGCTTCTTTCGCAGCGACAAGGACAGCAGCCGGTAACTGGCCTTGGTCGTCCGGTGGAGACACCATCACAATCCGCTTCACCCCGGCTACTTTGGCTGGAAGGACGTTCATCAGAACGGAGGATGGGTAGGCGGCTGTTCCACCCGGCACATATACCCCGACTGAATCGAGTGGTGTAATCTTTTGACCTAAAACCGTTCCATTCTCTTCGGTCGTCATCCATGACGGCCGCAGCTGCTTTTCATGGAACGAGCGAATATTTTCCGCTGCTTCCCGAACAATGGATATAAAACGCTCATCTACCTGCTCGTAGGCAGCCTCTATTTCATTTTCGGTGACGGAAAAAGAAGCTAAGTGAACGCGGTCGAATTTCTCCGTATATTCACGTAATGCCCCGTCGCCACGTGTGCGGATCGCTCCAATAATTTCTTTGACCACCTCTACCTGCTCAGAGGTACCTGACTCAATTGATCGCTTTATCGAAACCAGGTCATTTACTTTTACTATCTTCATCTTAATCAACCTCCAAAGAGACGACTTTACTCAGCCGCGTGACCAGTTCATCGATCTTATTGTCCTTGATTCGGTAACTTACAGGATTAACAATGAGACGAGAAGTGACATCCACAATTCTTTCGTATTCGACGAGGCCATTTTCCCTCATCGTCCGACCGGTCGAGACAATATCGACAATTCGGTCCGATAGTCCGATGATTGGGGCCAGTTCGATCGAACCGTTTAATTTGATAATTTCAACTTGTTCTCCCTGTTCCCGAAAATAAGCTTCCGCCACATTTGGATATTTCGTTGCGACTCGAGGTGCCACATCATTCATTTTTGTTCCAGGAAGTCCAGCTACCGCTAAATAACAAGCGCTAATTCGTAAATCGAGGAGTTCATAAACATCACGCTCCTCCTCGAGCATGACATCTTTTCCTGCAATCCCGATGTCGGCAACCCCATGCTCAACATAGGTCGGAACGTCTGTCGGCTTTGCTAAAATAAAGCGGAGACCCTCATTTTCAACCTCAATAATTAATTTCCGGGAATCATCAAATTCCGGAGGAAGCTGATAACCGGCTTTTCTGAGCAATTCAACCGCTTCTTCAAAAATCCGCCCCTTTGGCATAGCAATCGTTAGTATATTATTCATCGGCACGCCCTCCGAGTAAGTAGGTAGTATCCGCAAATTTCTTTGTATAGGCATCGAGATTTTTGACACCATTAATATCCTGAAGCACGGTCCGCTTCCCTTGCTCATGCATCTTTTCAGCTAATTGAAAGGCTTCCTTCCGGCGCTCTTGGCTGAAAAAGATACAGGTAACCTCATTTTCGAGTTCGTAATTGCCGAGGGCCTCTAGAAGTCGATCGAGATGCACCCCAAACCCGGTGGCACTTGCATTTTTTCCAAACTTCTCAATTAAGCTGTACCGACCGCCATTTCCGATCGGAAAGCCGACATTCCCTGCATATACTTCAAATAAAATCCCTGAATAGTAGCTCATATGGCTGACGATCGTAAAATCAAATTTCACTTGATCCTCTACCCCATAGTCATTAAGACAATCCCATAATTCCTTTAGCTGCAGAAGAGCTAACTTGCCTTGTTCATTTTCAATCAAATCGAATGCCTTACCGATTACCTCGACTCCTCCCCTTAAATCGAGGAATTGAAGGAGTCTTTGCTTATCAATCGATGATAGGGATAATGAGTTCACATGCTCGCGGTAGCCCACATAATTTTTCTCATATAAAAATCTTCTTAACGAATTAGCCCGTTCATCTGTCCCGAGGATTTGTAAGAATAATTCCTGGGCAAAGCCAATATGGCCAATCGATACTTGGAACTCCGATAATCCCGCTTTTTTCAAGGAAGAAATGAGCAAGGAAATGACCTCGCCATCGCACGATACGGTTTCATCATTCAAGCATTCCACGCCGATTTGTTCAAATTCAGCGGGCCTGCCTCCTTCACGCTGCTGTGCACGAAAAACGTTGGCGGAGTATGCTAACCGAAGCGGCATATCGTCCTGCAAAAGTTTTGATGCTGCGACACGGGCGATCGGTGCTGTCATGTCAGGTCTTAATACCAACGTATGCCCTTGTTTGTCGAGTAATCGAAACAACTGGGCATCTTGAATGGCCGATGCTGATCCAACTGTTTCATAATATTCAAGTGTGGGGGTTTCAATAAATTGGCAGCCCCAACGTTTAATGGTGTCTTCCATTAAGGACCGAACACGGTGTTTTTTTTCATATAACTCTGGGAGCGTGTCTCTCATGCCCAAAGGCTTTTCAAACATAAACAAGCGACTCATCATGCTCATCCTTTATTGTTAGTTTACTTTATTATTATAATGATTATTTTCTAAATCCTTTAGTCTGCTAATGTGATAATGAATTAAAGTAGTTTTAGTTTACCCCTAGAGGTATTATTCGTCAACGAAAAAATATAAACCTTCGGAATGGGATTCCGCCAAACCTTGATTGAATTCCGCCAAAACTCAGAAAATTTTCGTTAAAATTACTTGAATACGCCTTGGATTCCGCCAAATTCGGATGGAATTCAACTAAACTCGGTACAATTTTCGCCAACCCTTGGTGTAATTCCGCCAACCCAATAGGGGATTCCCCAAGTTTCTGAATTTTTCCGCGAAACGACAATTTTTACTGTAAGTTTACTATAAAAAAAGCCCGGTTGCGAAAACCGGACTTAAAAAATTGCTATATTTTGTTTTTTTTTCCATAAATGGAATCTTCGGCCCAACGTTCAGCCAATTCTTCCTTTGTATAAATGACCCGCATCGGATTGCCCCCGACGAACGCACCTGGAGGAACATCCTTATGGACAAGGGTCCCAGCTGAGACGATGGCCCCATCCCCAATCGTAATCCCTGGTAGGATGGTGGAGTTCGCACCAATCATCACTTCACTGCCAATTACAACAGGACCGAGTCGATATTCTTTGATTAAATATTCATGGGCAAGGATGGTCGTGTTGTATCCAATGACTGTATTGCGGCCGACACTGATTTTTTCTGGAAACATCACATCCAGCATGACCATTAAGGCGAAGGAGGTGTGTTCGCCAACCTTAAGCCCCAGAAACACTCGATACAACCAATTTTTCATCCCCAAAAATGGCGTGTAGCGTGCCAGCTGAATCACAATAAAATTTTTGACAACTTTCCAAAAAGGCACGGTCTTGTAGACGTGCCATAAAGAGTTCGCCCCTTCAACAGGGTAGCGGGTCGTATTCCTCATCTTTTCACTCTCCGAGGACAGCTAATAAATCAGCCATGTTCTCAAGAATATAATCTGGTTCATATTTTGCAATATACTCTCTGCCTTTAATCGACCAGGCACAGCCGGCTGTTTCGGTCCCGGCATTCTTTCCTGCTAAAATATCATGGTAATTATCACCAACCATCATTGTCTCTTCAGGAGTAGAATCCAGTTGTTCCAACGCATTAAAAATTGGCTCAGGATCCGGCTTTGTCTTGCTGACATGATCATAGGTCACAACTACTTCAAAAAAGGCTTCAAGGTTCATGAGACGGAGACCCTTCAGAGTCACATCATGACGTTTGGTAGTGACCACACCAAGCTTATAGCCCTTTTCTTTTAAGGTCTGTACGGTTTCAAAGACCCCAACAAATTCCCGCACCAATTTATCATGGTTGGCAATGTTAAAGGTTCGATATTCTAAAATCAGTTCTTCAACAAGATCAGGGTCGATGCTGCCAAACGCTTCGTGCAGCGTTGGTCCGAGAAACGGCAGGACATCTTCACGCTTGTACTTGCTTGGAAAATACTTTTCAAGCGTATGCAAATAGGTTGTAATAATTAATTCATTTGTATCAATTAAAGTCCCATCTAAATCAAAAAGGATGGTCGTTATTTTGTTAGTCATAGGTTGCTTCCTTTCTATGAGTCCTAAGCATGTCCAAAAGGTTCCGTCAAAGCACTATTTTTATATGAGCAAAACAGCATTTGCCCGGAGACTTTCCTTTTAAACATGACAATTAACTATTTTCTTGATCTAAATAACGCCTGTCTGTCATTTGTTTAGTGCGGCGATAGATAAGAATGCCCATTGCAGCGACCACTAATGCAATCGAAATGGTTTGCGCCATCCGAAGGCTGCCAAGCATTAAACTATCCGTTCGTAAGCCCTCGATGAAAAAGCGTCCGATTGAATACCAAATCACATAAGTTAGGAACAATTCCCCGCGACGGAAATTAACCCGGCGAAGGAATAGTAATAAGAAAAAGCCAGCAAGATCCCAGAGCGATTCATAAAGAAATGTTGGATGATAATACGCTCCATTAATATACATTTGATTAATAATAAATTCAGGCAAATGCAAGTTTTCAAGGAAAGATCTTGTTACTTCCCCACCATGTGCTTCCTGGTTCATGAAATTTCCCCAACGGCCAATCGCTTGCCCAAGAATAATACTTGGAGCTGCTATATCAACAATTTTCCAGAAAGAGATTCCGCGCTTTTTGGCAAACACATAGGTGGTCAGGACGGAGCCAATCAGGGCACCATGGATTGCAATGCCGCCATTCCAGATTTGCGGAATATCGGCCGGATGATTAACATAATACTTCCATTCAAAAATTACATAATAAATTCGGGCAGAAATAATCGCAATCGGAATGGCCCATAGCATTAAGTCTGCAAACGTGTCTTTCTCCAGTCCTCTTCGATTTCCTTCTCTAATGGCAAGGTACAAAGCAAGGGCTAGACCTGAGCCAATAATAATCCCATACCAATGCACCGAGACTGGTCCGAGTGTAAAGGCAATCGGATTCAGCGGTTGAATAGTTTCGTTCATTACTCTATCTCCTCTTCCCCTTATATCTCGTCATGATCTCCGTCTTCAATGACATCAGACAGGCGCTCTGTAAATTGCTGTGCCGCATTCACACCCATTCTTTTCAAACGGAAATTCATAGCTGCCACTTCAATAATAACTGCGAGATTTCGTCCTGGACGAACTGGAATCGTCAGCTTGGGAACATCTGTGTCAATAATTCTCATTTTTTCTTCATCTAAACCAAGGCGGTCATATTGCTTTTTTGCATCCCAAATTTCTAGATTCATAACAAGGGTAATCCGTTTATTACTGCGGACGGCTCCTGCTCCGAACAGAGTCATCACATTGATAATCCCTAAACCGCGGATTTCGAGTAAATGTTCGATTAAATCAGGGGATGATCCGACTAATGTATCCTGGTCTTCTTGGCGGATTTCAACGCAATCGTCCGCCACCAGTCTGTGGCCGCGCTTGACCAATTCTAAGGCGGTTTCACTTTTACCTACTCCGCTTTTTCCGGTAATTAATACCCCAATCCCGTACACGTCAACCAATACACCATGTACAGCAGTGGTTGGTGCTAACTTGCTCTCTAAGTAATTCGTTAGTCGACTAGAAAAACGTGTTGTCTTCATGCCCACTCGTAAAACTGGAACTGATTCACGTTCAGACGCTTCAATTAGCTCAATTGGTACCTCGATATCTCGAGTAACAATAATAGCCGGGGTAATATCTGTGCATAAACGATCCATTCTTGAAACTCGTTCACTCTCAGACAGCATTTCAAAAAAAGAAAGTTCTGTTTTACCAAGTAACTGAATTCGCTCAGCTGGATAAAATTCAAAATATCCGGCCATTTCAATTCCTGGACGTGAAATATCACTCATGGTGATGGGACGGTTAATTCCCTCTTCGCCGCTAATTAATTCAAGTTTAAATTTCTCGACTATATCTTTAGTACGTACTTTTGGCAAGGAAACATCCTCCTCAATCGGATTAGTTTATTCTAAAAATTCCATTTCCATTTATTTTAGCATTTTTTAATGAATAACCATACTTTCATGTCGAAAAAATTAGAATAGTACTCATGGGTATTTCTTCCAGACTCACAAAAAATAGGGTGTACACTTTTTTAAATGTACACCCTTCCTCTTTTAATCCTTGGATTTCCCGGATGGCTGGAGCAGCGTCTTTTGAATAATCAAGTTTACAAGCGACATAATTATGGCAAAGAAAAGAGCCATCCCAAAACCGGAAATTTCGAAAGCTTCCCCCATCAAATAATCCGTCAATTCTAGCGTAATAGCATTAATGACTAATAGGAACAGCCCCAGCGTTAAAACTGTTACTGGCAATGTGAACAGAATCAGAAGCGGGCGTACCAAAAGATTTAAGATGGACAATAAAACGCTTGCCTGAAGTGCCGCCATAAATCCTGTAAGTTGAAAACTTTCGTGAAAATAACCCGCTAGTGCCATAAACAACACCGCATTAATCAAACACCCAATCAGCCATCTCATTTTTCGGCATCTCCTAGTTAAATTTCTTGTGATTTATGAATCGCGATTGAACCCGTCTTTGTATCTGCATAGATTTTCATCATTTTATCGGGATGATTAATGGATTTAAAGCGAAGCGATTTTTGAATCATTTCACTTTTCTCCTCAAGCACTTGAACACCAACAAGTTCCACATTAAATCCGCCCAGATTCGTCTTCAGTTCCCCATTTACTGGCAGCCCATCTGGGATGTAGAGGTCGATTCCACCAGTTGTCGCTTTGACATGGACCAACTCCGCGCGATTTCCGCTGAGATGATAGCTGATATTACCATTAAAGGACTGTGTTTCGACTCTTTTGAAATCACCATCGAGTTTAATTGTCCCGTTAATAGTTTCCGCTTCAAGATCATCAAACAAACTGCCGATAATGTTAATTTTTCCGTTGGCCGTTTCAATCTCAGCTTTTTTACCCTGAACACGGTCAAGGTCTATTTTTCCATTAGCCGTTTTCACTCTTAGATCATCCACATTCATGTCTTCTCCAGTGACAGCGCCATTAAAAATTCGGATGCGTATACGGTCATATTGAGCTTTTGGCACATAAATGATGGAATCAACCTTCATCCATTTTTGTTGGGTCATAAAACGCAATTTTTGATTATCAACTGAAAATACCGTGTCTCTTAAAAAGTTCTGCCTTGCTTGATCTGAGTTTTCCACCCGAAATACCTTCGCCTGACACTCAATCCTCACATCCGGTTGTTCCCATGCCGCAATTTTAACGGAACCATTTGCCACGTCAATATCGGCCTCTTTCAGGTCCGCATCACCATGGTGGAAGATATGGGAGATTTCAACCGATTGACCAAAATTCAAATCAAAATCAAAATCTTTGATTTTTTTCAATGCAGAATCAACAAAATCGAAAATCTTTTCTTTTGTTGATTGAAATTTCGCTTGGAAGGCATCTCCCTTCTTGGCCTCTTCAAAGTTTACTGCCGTCGAGAGTTCATGAACAATCTCTTCCTGCTTCTGCTCCATCGTTTGTTTTGCCTGTTCCAGTTCATCGAGTAATGTCACAGCCTCGTCCACGGTCAACTTACCTTCTTCAACCATTTTTAAAATCCGCTTTTTTTCTTCTTTCATCGTTATCCACCCCAGAGTCATAAATTTGTCTCACTTCATGCTTATTCAGAAATTAATATCTTTACGCCTTTGAATATGTTCCAGATGACAACAATGCCCCATGTGAGTAATAAAACGACCATACTAATAATCGTTATAGCGGAGATTCTATCAGGCATCGTAAAAATATCATTTAAAATTGTAAAAATCATTAATGCAGTTGGAATCAGTGGAATTAAATGCGATAGTAATGACTTTTTGGCATGTCTTTTTGTAAATTCATCTCCCGTTGCAAAATAAACAATCAGTGGAAATAGGAAGCCCGCGAAAAAAATACTAAAATAGCACAAACTTGAAAGAACTTTTCTCGTTTCCATTTTTGCGCTCAACTCCTTTATACCCTTATTTACGAAAAAGGAATCTGGAAAGTTTCGTATTTTTTATAAATTATATCCGAAAGGTTGGCCGAAATTCTAAGCATTGGAGGCGGAATTTACTTTTGAACTGGATTCCGCCCGTTTAAGCTTGAATTCCGCCTATAGTAAACGGAATTCCGCCAAACTTTGAATTTATTCCGCCAAATGCTGAGTGTATTCCGCCGTTTCACCCAAGAATTCCGCCAAACTGGCTTTAACAACCCCTGTTGGAATGTAAAATCTCCATAAAAAAGAGCCGAAATTCACATGAATTTCAGCTCTCCTACACTTCTTATGCTTTTATAGCACTCTTATCTTCAATTTCCTTTTTCATTCGCTGACGGTCACGATCAAGGATAGGCTTTAAGTATTTACCGGTGTATGATTCAGGGACTTCCGCCACCTTTTCTGGTGTTCCAGTTGCGACGATTGTCCCCCCTTTGTCTCCTCCTTCCGGTCCAAGGTCAACAAGATAATCAGCTGCCTTAATCACGTCAAGGTTATGCTCAATCACAAGGACTGTGTCGCCATTTTCAACTAAGCGCTGCAACACAACGAGCAAACGAGAAATATCATCGACATGAAGACCTGTTGTTGGTTCATCCAGAATGTAGAAGGATTTCCCCTGAGAACGGCGGTGTAATTCAGAAGCCAGCTTGACGCGCTGGGCTTCCCCTCCAGAAAGAGTTGTTGCCGGCTGGCCAAGTGTAATGTAACCAAGACCGACATCAAAGATTGTTTGGAGCTTACGGCTGATTTTGGGAATATTTTCGAAAAACTCTACTGCAGCTTCCACTGTCATATCCAGAATGTCAGAAATGTTCTTCCCTTTATACTTTACTTCAAGGGTTTCACGGTTATAGCGTTTCCCATGACAAATTTCGCATGGAACATACACATCTGGTAAGAAGTGCATTTCAATTTTAATAATTCCATCGCCGCGGCATGCCTCACAGCGGCCACCCTTCACATTAAAGCTAAAGCGACCCTTTTTGTAACCGCGGACCTTTGCCTCATTTGTGTTTGCAAACACGTCACGAACGTCATCGAAAACACCGGTATATGTGGCTGGGTTCGAACGTGGTGTCCTGCCAATTGGCGACTGATCGATATCGATGACTTTCTCTAAATAATCGATACCTTTAATACTCTTATGCTCACCAGGCCTTGTTTTGGCATGATGAAGCTTTTGAGCGAGTGATTTATGGAGAATCTCGTTAATAAGAGTACTTTTTCCAGATCCAGACACACCTGTTATGGCAATAAATAAACCAAGCGGCAGCTTTACATTAACATTTTTTAAATTATTTTCTGAGGCGCCTTTGATTTCAATAAAGCGGCCATCCGGTTTGCGCCGTTCAAGCGGCAACGGGATAAACTTCTTCCCGGATAAGTATTGGCCTGTCAATGATTTAGGGTCTGCCATGACTTCCGCAGGAGTTCCAGCCGAAATAATCTCCCCGCCATGAACACCGGCACCCGGACCGATATCAATCAGGTAATCGGCAGCAAGCATGGTATCTTCATCATGTTCAACGACTATTAATGTGTTGCCGATATCACGCATGTTTTGCAATGTCCCTATCAAGCGGTCATTATCTCGTTGATGAAGCCCGATCGACGGTTCATCCAAAATATATAAAACACCGGTTAAACGCGAGCCAATTTGTGTGGCTAAGCGAATCCGCTGGGCCTCACCGCCTGAAAGTGTCCCAGCTGTACGGCTCAGTGTTAAATAATCAAGTCCGACATTGATTAAGAAGCCGAGTCGCTCAATAATCTCACGGAAAATCAATTTGGCGATTTGCATCTCTTTTTCAGACAGCTTTAGTTCGGTAAAAAATTGATGCGCTTCTTCAATCGAAAGATCGGTTAAATGGGCAATATGACGGCCATTTATAAGAACGGCCAAGGTTTCTTTTTTCAAACGATAGCCTTTACAGGTTGGACAGGGCTGCTGTCCCATATATTTTTCCATTTGCTCGCGGATAAAATCCGAGCTTGTTTCTTTGTAACGGCGCTCCACATTGCGGATGACACCCTCAAATTCAATATTGCCCTCACGGACTTGGCCAAAATCATTTTCATAGCGGAAATAGATCTTTTCACGACCGCCGCCATAGAGGACTTTTTCCAAAAGATGTTCGGGGATTTCCTTTACAGGGATATTCATATCCACTCCGAAATGGTCACACACTGCCGCTAAGAGTTGCGGGTAGTATTGTGAGCTTGTCGGTTCCCACGGGGCAATCGCATGTTCTTTCAATGTCAGATCGCGATTGGGG